>MDTG01367250.1_pt1 | contig 23075 bp, 16 predicted proteins | sample 811421 | NCBI WGS metagenome assembly MDTG01 (sample SAMN05326645, study PRJNA326480) | marine metagenome | isolation source: seawater | place: Pacific Ocean: South East | collected 2011
CCTTTTAACTCATTTACTTGTTTTAATAAGCTCGCAATCATGATAAAAGCAACTACAATTGCCGCAGCTAATAAGTAAATAATCCAAGTTGGAGAAGAAGGAGTTGAGTTCACCAAAGCTACTTCGGTTTTTGCTGGGCCTTTTTTTGGAAGTTCACCAACAGTGGTATAATATAAAATATCATCGATATTTTTATCTGACAATTGCGGAAAAGCAGTCATTGCAGATCCATTGTACTCTTCATAAACAGCAATAGCATCTGCATCTCCTGAAGCTCTTAGTGCTGCGTTATCTTTAATCCAAGCTTTCAACCATTCATTCTCTCTTCGAGACTCAATACCACCTAATGCTGGACCAACTAGCTTTCTGTCTAGTTTGTGACAAGAAGCACATTGTGATTTGAATAAGTTTTTTCCTTCTTTTTGACGTGCTTCATCTATATCTTGTGAATAAGAAGAGACACTAAATCCAAAAAATAAGAGAAAAATAAAACTCCTTAGAATTACTGAAGTTAATCTGTTGTGCAATACTACACTTTTCATATTTAAACTTTGTTTAAAAACATCTAATTTGAATGGTTAAAAAAACCATTTTTTTGTCCGACAAAAGTACTACTTATTAGCAAAATTTGAAAAAGGAAAAGAGTGTTAAATATTAATTTATAATTGTTCTAAATAGCGTATTTTGTCAATTTATTATTGAACTAGTCGTTACTTTTGTAAAAATATTTATCCCCATGAAAAATAAACGGATAGTACTTCGATTTATATTTGTTTTATCTCTAATAAGTTACACTACTTATTCTCAAAATAAAACAACTAAATCAGAAGAAATAAAGAGCATCATTACTAAAAAAAGGAACTTTAACAAAGAGTTTGGATTTGGCTATAGAATCCAGCTTTACAATGGCAATGAACAACAAGCAAAACAAATTCGAGCTCGTTTTAAAATTGAATTCCCTGATCATTTCTCAAAATTAGTTTATGATTCTCCCGAATGGAAGGTGCAAGTAGGAAACTATAAAACAAAATTAGAAGCTGATAAAGATGCAATGCAATTTCAAAAAAAAATCTCTGGAATTATTGTTGTTCCAATGGGGAAAAAGTAGCTCAACTACCGCAACTTGCGTTATATCCTAACTGGAATGAAATTTTACACAAGCCTTATACATTCTTAAATACCTTAATATTTTCTTTATTTATAATACCTGTTCAAAAATAAGAAACGGCATGTTATTACTACAGAAAACTTAACAACTACAATCCGGAGAACACCCTTTCTTTTTTTTAACTGAGAAAAAATATTTTTTAACTAAAAAAACAACTGCCAGAATAACTAATATATGTGCTAATATTTCCTGCATTAACTTAGAATTTGATAGGTAATAAAAGAAGAAATATACGCTAAAAGTCCCATTCCAAATAATTGAATTAGTGGCCATCTCCATGTCTTCGTTTCTCTTTTTACAATAGCCAAGGTCGCCATACATTGCATGGCAAAGGCATAAAAAACTAGAAGGGACATCCCAACAGGAAAATTAAAACGCTTACCACCAGTATCTGGATTAATTTCTGATGCCATTTTTTCCTTAATAGTGGCGGTGTTTTCATCGTCTGCCTCTACACTATATATCGTTGCTAAAGTACCAACAAAAACTTCTCTAGCTGCGAACGAAGTAATCAAAGCGATTCCGATTTTCCAATCATAACCCAAAGGTCGAATCGAGGGCTCAATAATTTTTCCTAAAATTCCAATATATGAATTCTCTAATCTTGCTGAGGTAATTTTTTGCTGTAATTCTTTCTCAGATAACTCTTGATTTAAAGTATTTTGAATGACATTTTTCTCAACATTTTTAAAAGATGAAGGACCGTTTGAAGCTAAAAACCATAAAATGATAGACAACGCTAAAATGATTTTTCCCGCCTCAAAAACAAAAGATTTTGTTTTTTCTACGACTTCAAAAAAAACATTTGTAATGGAGGGTAATTTGTAATTTGGCATTTCTATCACAAATAATGACTTGGATTTAATCTTTAATGTTTTGTGTAAAATGTAAGCCGCTAATATTGCCGTCACAAAGCCCAAAGCATATAATGACAATAAAACAAATCCTTGTAAATTCAAAAATCCAAAAAGTTTTTTATCCGGAATTATAAGCGAAATTAAAATTGCATACACTGGTAATCGCGCGGAGCAGGTTGTAAAAGGTGTTACTAAAATAGTTATCAATCGCTCCTTCCAACTAGGGATTGTTCTTGTTGCCATGATTGCAGGAATAGCACACGCTGTTCCTGAAATTAAGGGAATTATACTTTTCCCGTTCATTCCATAACGACGCATAATTTTATCCATTAAAAAAACCACACGACTCATATATCCTGTTTCTTCTAAAACGGCTATAAATAAAAATAAAATTGCAATTTGTGGAATAAAAATAAGAACCCCTCCAATTCCTGGAATAATCCCTTCTGTTAATAAATCTGTAAGAACACCTGTTGGTAAATTACTTTTTGCAAAATCAGAAATTTCAGCAAAAGTACCATCAATTAAATCCATAGGTAATGTAGACCAATCGAAAATTGATTGAAAGATGATTAATAATAAAAAGATAAAAAAGACATATCCGAAGATTTTGTGTGTAAAAATTTTATCCAATCTCCCACGTAAATCTGTCGCCTTACTTTTATCGATGATATAGGTTTTTTTTAGAATTCTATTAATCTCTTGATACCTATAAATAGTTTCTTTATGTTGATATTTTTTTACCTTAGAAACATCTTGCTTAAAAGCCAATAGCTTTTCTTTTTCTTGTTTGGTTACAGTTTCTGGAAAGTTATTCTGAGTAACCATGAGCCATAATTCATACAAGGAATAATCGGAACTGATTTCCTTTAATTTCATAAAATAATCTGGATCTATTTTATGATCAACACCGCATAACGGAGATGCTTTTGCCGCTACATGACATCGAATAATTGCAGCTTTCACATCATTTATTCCTTCATTTTTTCTTGCGCTTATTAAAACGACTTCGGTATTTAATTGTTTCTTTAATAACGATAAATCAATGGTAATCCCTTTTCTATTCATTTGATCAACCATATTGATTGCCAAAACAGTTGGAATTTCTAAATCTTTAATTTGAGAAAAAAGCAGCAGGTTTCGTTTTAGATTCTCTACATCTGCAACCACTAAAATAACATCTGGAGATTCTTTGATATCCTTTTTTAACAAGGTCTTTAAAACAATACTTTCATCTATAGATGTTGGATTTATACTATAAGTTCCTGGTAAATCAGTGATCACTGCATTTTGTGTAGAAGACAATTTACTGAGGCCCTCTTTTTTATCAACGGTAACTCCCGGGTAATTCCCAACCTTTTGATTTAATCCAGTAAGCTGATTAAAGAGAGATGTTTTTCCTGTATTAGGATTTCCTATTAAAGCAACTTTTATATCGTTTTTAGACATGTAAATATTAACTTTTAAGGATTTTTATTTTAGAGGCTGTTTCTTCTCTAATTGCTAAATGACTTCCATTTACACAAATATACAAAGGGTCTTTTAAAGGAGCTATTTGAACCAGTTCTACCTCTGCCCCAGGCAAGCAACCCATTTCAAGTAATTTTAAGGGAATAAAATCTAATGATTCTTCAGAAATATATCCCATTTCTCCTATACGAAGTGTTGCAATTGTGCTCAATGAATTTTATTTGGATCACAAAGATAGGAATTTAGAATAATTCTAAACAAGTTATTTTGAAGCATATTCTTCTTTTAACAGATCAATATCTTGTTTTAGTTTTGTCATCTCTTTACGATCTGTCCCGTCATAATATCCACGAATACGTCTTTCTTTATCTACCAAAACAAATTGTTCTGTGTGGATAAAATCATTTTCACCTCCGTTTCCTTGATCTAAAACAGCAAAATAACTTTTTCTGGCCAACTCATAAATATGTTTTTTTTCTCCAGTGGTAACATTCCATTTTCCATCAATAACCCCTTTTTTAAGAGCATATTCTTTTAAAACAGAAACACTATCTATTCCGGGTGTAACTGAGTGAGATAAAAACATCAAATCGTTGTCATTTTTATAAAACGTTTGCAATTCCTTCATATTATAGGCCATAGCAATACAAATATTTTGACAACGCGTAAAAAAGAAATCTGCTACATATATTTTAGCTTTATAATCCTTCGTTGTTATGGTTTCACCATTTTGATTAACCAATTTAAAATCTGCAATCGTGTGCTTTTTTTGAACATGTAAAATACTCTCATCTACCAACCTCGGGTTTACATCTGCAGGATTATAAATTTTAAGGTGATTGTCAACTTTTAAAAATTGATAAAAAATAGGGATTACAACTACAGAAAAAATCGCCAAAAAAATAAGTGTAGGAACTGATTTTTTAAAAAATTTAACATCCATAAAACCATAATTATTTTCGCAAATTTACGACTTAAAAACACCTTAAAAAAGCAATCAAAAACAAAAACACTATCAAATTTTTGTTAAAATAAAAAGGTTAGTGCAATTTGTGCTTTTTAAACTCTCTTTAAAAACGTACATTTGGCCCTATTTTAATTATGATATTAATACTGAATGGAAATACTAATAAAAGCATCACAATTTATTTTAAGTTTATCTCTTTTAATTGTTTTACACGAGCTAGGGCACTTTATACCGGCAAAATTATTTAAAACCAGAGTAGAAAAATTTTACTTATTTTTTGATTATAAATTCTCGCTTTTTAAGAAAAAAATTGGAGAGACGGTATACGGAATTGGTTGGATTCCTCTTGGTGGATATGTCAAAATATCTGGGATGATTGATGAAAGCATGGATACTGAGCAGATGGCTTTACCACCAAAAGCTTGGGAATTTCGCTCTAAACCTGCGTGGCAACGTTTAATTATAATGCTAGGGGGGGTATTTGTAAACTTTATCCTCGGTATTTTTATTTATACGATGTTAATGTATACCTACGGAGAAAAATTTTTACCAAATGAAAATGTAAAAGATGGGGTTTGGGTACAAGATTCCTTAGCAATCAATTTAGGCATACAAACGGGTGATAAAATTCTAACAATTGACGGAGATAAAATTGAAAAATTTTCTGAATTAACATTAGGTTTTGTAAATGGAAATGATTTTCAAATTGAAAGAAATGGGGCTGTTGTTGACAAAGAAATCCCTGAAGACTTTATCTCTCAATTAGTTGATAGAGGTAACGATGCTGGGGCTATCTTACTCCCTAGGTATCCTTTTACTATCGCAGGTATTTCTGAAAATTCTCCCAATATAAATGCAGATTTAAAACCAAAAGATATCATTGTTGCAATCAATGGAAATGCTGTAAAATACTTTGATGAGGCTCAGGCTGAATTAAATAAATTTAAAACGCAATACATTACAGTAACCGTTAAAAGAGCTTTTGAAACTAAAGAAGTCCCTGTAAAAGTTACCGAAAACGGGAAGTTAGGTGTTCGTTTAGGGCAACTAAATTTTAAAGATTTAGAAAAACTAGGGTATTATACTTTTGCTGATATTGACTATACTTTTGCAGAAGCAATTCCTGCAGGATGGAACAAATCATGGAAAACATTGACTGATTATGTAAAACAATTAAAGAAAATATTTAACCCAAGTACAGGAGCATATAAAGGTCTGGGTGGTTTTATTTCTATTGGAAGTATTTTCCCTTCTGAATGGAGTGCACAATCTTTCTGGAATATTACCGCTTTCTTATCTATCATGTTAGGGTTTATGAACTTATTGCCAATACCTGCCCTAGACGGAGGTCACGTAGTGTTTACAGTCTGGGAAATAATTACCGGTAAAAAACCTGGAGATAAGTTTTTAGAATATGCACAAATAACTGGATTTATATTACTAATTGCACTGTTACTTTTTGCAAACGGAAATGATATTTTCAAACTTTTTACCTAAAGAATAATCTGCTAAAAAAAGTCTTGCTACTGTGAGGCTTTTTTTAAATCCTTAGAGATTCATTGACAATAGAAAACCAAGTATACTTTGTGTCACAAATATCACAAATATAAGTCTTTGAACATGGTATTAATTTAATAATCTGTGTTCTTTTTACACGTTTTTTTGAATAGGATCTGCACTTAGGGCATTTAGGGGATGCTTTCATAGGAATTTTTTTTGCGAATGTACAAAAAAAATAAAGATCTAAAATGCCTCGAAAAAATCTCTCGAGGCATTTAAAATTTTCATAATCTAATTGCTAAAGTCGAAACCTCATTCCAAATAAAAGACTACTTGATGGCATTGGGACAAAACCAGCTTCAATATATTCAGCATCAAAAATATTGTTGGCGGTAACAGTAAAACTAACGGTATCAAAATCTACAATTACAGAGGCATCCCAAACATTATAACTTGTTCCTACTGTTCGTTCTGCATGTTTGTAAATAATATTTTGTCTTATATTTTTAAATAATTTACTTGTAAAACGTGTAATAAACTGATGTTTTAATGTATTTAAAGAATAACGAGACAACTCTTTATTTTGAGCTAAAATATCATCATTTAAAAAATTATAAGCAAAAGATAATGTTTGATTGAACTCATTAATCTTAAAGTGATAATCTGCATTCCACTCAAAACCTTTCGTATTTACTTTTGCAAAATTAGTGGCTATAAATTTAGTTGCTGTAACATCTTGCTTCACAAAATCAATTAAATTAGTTGCATTTCTATTAAAAATTGCAACAGAAGTGGTAACTCTCTCTGAATTGTATTTCAAACCAATTTCTTGTGCAAACGCTTCTTCTGGTTTTAAATTAGGATTCCCACTTGTACTGCTATCATTATAATACAAATCTGTATACGTTGGTATTCTATAAGTGATTCCCAGGTTTCCATATGCTTTGAAATTTTCAGACAACTGAAGCCCTAAATCTAAGCCAGGAAATGCATGGAATTTAAAATCAGAAAAGTAGGTAACCGCAACTCCCGGAGTAATATCTAGCTTATCATTCAATGCTTTAAAACGGTGTTCTAAAAATAAGTTTGCCATGATTCTATTTCTGTCACCTAAATTATTACTACTTATAGAAACACGAGAAACATCGACTCCAAAACCTGTAATCCCTAAATCAGAAATGTAAGAGGCATTCATTTCTACACCAACTTTATTCGTAATATGAAGATTTCTATAAAAACTTGGGTCCTCTCTTTTCAAAAGAAAAATATCTTGTCCTCTTTTCCAATAAACTCTTGGTGTAATTTTAAATTTTTGATTTTTAAATGTTGATGAAGCACTTAACAAGCTACTCTGAGTTTCTTCATATTCATTAAACCCCCATGAAGTTGGTGTGTAAAAATTTTGTGCACCAAATTTTTTATCGAAAAAAGTAGCTATTACTTCTATGGGTTGTTTTTTCTTGTTAAAAACACCTTTAACAAAATAATTGTAGTTTTTATAATCAGAATTATCTCTATAACCATCTGAAGTTAATGCACCAATATGCATAATAATTGATGCATTCTCAAACTCTTTTGCGGCAGTTACAGAACTATTTAATTGCCCAAAAGAACCTTTTTCCATATTTGCAGCAACAGTATTTGATAATTTCTTTTTAGTCACAATGTTGATAGCTCCTGTAAATGCATTTTGTCCGAAAATCCTTGCAGCAGGACCTTTGATAATCTCTATACGCTCAATAACTTCAATAGGCAAAGCCGCATTCATCGTATGGTGGCCTGTTTGGGAGTCGTCCATTTTTATCCCATCAATTAATAATAACGTTTGATCAAAACCTCCTCCTCTAATATATAAATCTGCTTGACTTCCGGCAGTCCCTCGCCTTCTAATATCTACCCCTGCAACTTGTTGTAATAAATCCGCTACATTTGTTGCAGCACTATTTTCTATATCTTTAGAGGTGATAATATTTATGGTTCTAGAATTATCTTTAAAGGGCAAATCTATTCTGGTAGATTTTATTAAAATAGTATCTAACTTTTGTATTTCCTTCTTTTCTTGTGAAAACAAAACCATCTGCGGCAATAAAAATGCAATCATTAATAATTTACTTCGTATCATTTTAATTGTTATTTTAATTTAAAAAACGCTACAAAAGTAGTAACTTTCCGGACGACTACAATAGTCCAGTTTTAAAATGATAGATAGTCCGGTTAATACGCTGTTTAAACAATTAATTGATTTTGACAAATCGATCCCTCAACCTGTATATATTCAAGTTTCACAACAAATTGTAAACGCAATACAACGCAGCTATTTATCTAAAGGGACCATGCTACCAGGAACCCGGGTGTTAGGGACGTTATTAAAAGTTCATAGAAATACAGCCGTTGCAATCTACGAGGAATTGGCCTCTCAAGGTTGGGTAGAAATAATTCCAAATAAAGGTACGTTTGTTTTGAAGCCAGAGGAAAAATCAGGAAAAATTAAAGCACCCTCACAAAAAATAAATCAAGCATATACCTATGCTAAAATAACAGGATTTCCTTTTGAAAAATCATTTAATTTAGCGTCAACCATCCCATTAACAAATGCCAAGTTCAGTATTAACGATGGAAAACCTGATTTACGATTGCACCCTGTACATCAGTTTACAAGGTGGTACAGTGCTGCCATGAAACGAAAAAAGGTACTAAAAAAATGGAACAGACCCAACAAATTTTCTTATTCTGTATTTGAAACTCAGCTATGTAATTATGTAAATGCAACTAGAGGGTTTCATATAAAGCCAAATAACCTCATAAGTACACGTAGTACAGAAATGAGTTTGTACATCGTGTCTCAATTATTAATAAAGCAAAATGATATCGTATTAGTAGGGCATTTAAGTAATTATGCATCCAATATGATTTTTCAACAAGCAGGTGCAACAATCAAAACAATTCCTGTAGATAATAATGGTTTAGATATTGAATATATAAAAACTCATTTTGTAAAACGAAACATTAGATGTATATATATATGCGCGCATAGAGACTATCCAACATCGGTAAAATTAAGTGCAGAACGTCGATTAAAGCTACTACAACTTGCCAAAGAGTATGAGTTTGCTATTATTGAAGATGACTACGACTACGATTTTCAATTTGAAAGCTCTCCAATGTTACCCATGGCAACTGCAGATACGAACGGCATGGTTATTTATTTAGGGAAATTGGGACAATCATTATTCCCAAGTTTTCAAACAGGTTTTGTAATCGCTCCAGAAAATCTAATATCAGAAGCAAAGAATTATTTACAACTACTAGACAAACAAGGGGATTTGATACAAGAACAAATGCTGTCGGAATTAATTAATGAAGGGGAAATTTATCGTCTCATGAAAAAAAATATTATCATTTATAAACAAAGACGAGATTGTGTATGCGAACTCCTAACTAGCTATTTTAAAGAAGTGGCACAATGGAATATCCCAACTGGTGGATTGGCTATTTGGTTACAATTTGAACCTAAAATATCTTTAGTGAAATTAGCCAGAGAAGCTGAAAAAAATGATTTATTTCTCCCAAAAACAGTGCTTTACCAAGATAAAAATACCTGTGCTGTTCGCTTTGGTTTTGGACATCTAAATAAAGAAGAAATAACCTCTGTAATTAAAAAATTAAAACGCGCTTACAATAAGATATCATAAAGAATAGTTTACATATGTTTTATAAATGTATGTTAATAAAAGTTGTGTTTTATTAAACCTTTCATGGTACCTTTACTTTCATGTTTGCACTAATAGATTGTAATAATTTTTATGCCTCTTGTGAGCGGGTTTTTAACCCTAATTTACAAGGAAAACCAGTTGCTATTTTAAGTAATAATGATGGTTGTGTCATTTCTATGAGTGATGAAGCCAAAAAGTTACAATTACCTTTTGGTGCGCCAATTTTTAAATGGGAAGCGTTTTGTAAAAAGAATGACATTACTGTTTTATCTTCTAATTATCCTTTGTACGGTGATATGAGTGCTAGAGTCATGAATATTTTAGCAGAATTTTCTCCAGATACAGAAGTGTATTCTATTGATGAATCTTTTCTAAAATTAGAGGGCTTTGAGGGTTATAAACTCTCTGAATACGCAATAAAAATGAGAAGCAGAGTCTTAAAATGGACAGGAATACCAACCTGTGTGGGAATCGCACCTACAAAAGCGCTGTGTAAAATTGCCAATAAAATTGCCCGTTCTAACTTAAAACAATCCAAAGGAATTTGCATCATTGATTCTGAAGAAAACAGAATAAAGGCATTACAATGGACCAAAATTGGAAATGTATGGGGAATTGGAAGCGGTTTAAAAAAAAGGTTACAAGAAAAAGGCTGCGAAACCGCTTGGGATTTTACACAATTGCCAAGTGATTGGGTTCTAAAAAATATTTCTATCGTCGCCTGGCGATTACAGAAAGACTTACAAGGTATTTCTAAAATTCCATTAGAGGAAATTGCTTCAAAGAAAATGATTGCAACTACCCGTAGTTTTGAACACACTTATAGCGATATAGAAAATATAAAAGAACGTATTTCTACGTTTGCCACAAAGTGTGCAGAAAAATTACGAAATCAAAAATCAAACTGCCATATGTTAATTGTAAAGCTTTCCAGTGATCGTTTTCAAAAGAATTTACAGCAGCATAGAGAAAGCACAACAGTTGTATTTTCCTATCCCACAGACTCTACTTTAGAAATTGCAAATGCAGCTATAAAAGCTGTAAAAACTATTTTTAAACCTGGAATTAAATATAAAAAAGCAGGGGTAATTCTTACAGGGTTAGTGCCAAATGACAATTTCCAATTAAACTTATTTACCCATGAAAATCCTAAACACAAACCCTTAATGGCTGCCATAGATGATTTAAATAAAAAATTTAAACATGATAAAATTAAGTTAGGAAATCAGGATTTAAAGCGTACTTGGAAAATGCGTCAAGAAAGACTGTCTGCTAAGTTTACCACCAATATTAACGATATTATAACTGTAAAATAAAATTATTAATATCTAAATAAAAGTTATAATTTGCAATCAAATGATAACATCTAAGACACTTACTTTTTTTACTCCGAAAACATCTTCTGGAAATGGAGCAATTTTTGTTGATGTTGGTATTTCAGCAGGTTTCCCATCGCCTGCAGATGACTTTAGAGAAACAAGAATTTCTTTAGATGACGAATTAATCCAGAATAAAGACGCTACATTTTTTGCGAAAGTGAAAGGTCAATCGATGATTGATGCTGGTTTAGACGATAATGATCTATTAGTTATTGATCGAAGTTTAGAGCCTGCAAATAATAAAATAGCCGTTTGTTTTTTAGATGGAGAGTTTACTGTAAAACGTTTACGAGTAGAAAAAAATGAAGTTTGGCTACAGCCAGAAAATCCAAATTATCCAATTATAAACATTACTGAAGATAATGATTTTGTTATTTGGGGGATTGTCACAAACGTTATCAAAAAAGTATAATAATTATGCTTGTAATCCTTTTATAAAAAACTTCCCTATTTCAAGGCAATTACAAAATTAATTCAAAGTACGTTTTTCTATAAAAAAACGTTTTAAAAGCTGAGAACATTCATTTTCTAAAATTCCTCCAACCACTGTTGTTTTTGGGTGCAAGGTTGTTTGTAAGTTGACAAACCCTCTTTCTGGTTCTGAAGCACCATAAACAATTTTACCAATCTGAGTCCAATAACTTGCTCCTGCACACATTTGACAAGGTTCTAAGGTAACATACAATACACAATCTATTAAATATTTTCCCCCTAAAAAATCTGCTGCAGCTGTAAATGCTTGCATTTCTGCATGTGCAGTTACATCATTTAATGTTTCTGTTAAATTATACGCTCTTGCAATAATTTGATTGTTGAAAACAATAATTGCACCTACAGGAACTTCTCCTTTATCAAATGCTATTCTTGCTTCTTGTAATGCTTTTTTCATAAAATAAACATCATCAAAAGGCTGTATCATCTACTATTTATATTAATAAAGTAAATTTAAGTAATTTATTTACGATAGATTCAAAATTCTTTAGGCTTCTTTTTACAGACACAAAAAGTTAAGTTGTACTTTTGCAAGGAGATGAAAAACTTGTTAAGCAACATATCAAACCCATCAGATTTAAGGACATTAAATCCAGAACAATTACCTCAACTAGCAGAAGAACTGAGGAAATTTATTATTGATCTTGTTGCTACAAAAGAAGGGCATTTAGGAGCTAGTTTAGGAGTGGTAGAATTGACCATTGCTTTGCATTATCTATTTGATACTCCCACTGATTTATTAGTTTGGGATGTTGGACATCAAGCATATGGGCATAAAATTTTAACGGACAGAAAAACGAGTTTTCATACCAACAGACAATTTGAAGGAATAGCAGGATTTCCATCAAGAAAAGAAAGTAAATTTGATGCTTTTGGCGTTGGACATTCATCAACTTCTATTTCTGCTGCATTAGGGATGGCAATTGCATCTAACTTAAAAGGAGAGTACAAAAAACAGCATATCGCCGTTATTGGAGACGCTTCTATTGCAAGTGGGATAGCATTTGAAGCCTTAAATCATGCAGGGGTGTCTAAAGCAAATTTACTCATCATTTTAAATGATAATGCTATTGGAATTGACCCTTCGGTAGGAGCTTTAAAAGAATACTTGACAAAAGTTAAAAGTAATAAAAGGCTAGCGGCTCAAAACAATATAATCAAAGCATTAAATTTTGAATATTCTGGTCCAATTAACGGTCATGATTTACCAGAAATTTTATCAGAATTAGAACGATTAAAAGCTGTAAAAGGTCCTAAGTTTTTACATATAATAACTACAAAAGGGAAAGGGTTACGGCAAGCTGAAGAAGATCAAGTTACCTATCATGCCCCCGGAAAATTCGATAAAATTTCTGGTAAAAGAATAAAAAAAGAAATTAGTTTATACACAAAATACCAAGATGTTTTTGGAAAAACAATTGTAGAATTAGCCGACCAAAATGATAAAATCGTAGGAATAACACCCGCCATGTTAACAGGTAGTTCATTGAAATTTTTGATGGAGAAATACCCAAAAAGAACCTTCGATGTTGGGATTGCTGAACAACATGCGGTTACTTTAGCTGCAGGAATGGCAACTCAAGGATTAATGCCTTTTTGTAATATTTACGCTACATTTTTACAGCGTGCCTACGACCAAGTAATTCATGATGTTGCTTTACAAAACTTACCTGTTATTTTCTGTCTAGACAGAGCGGGGTTAGTTGGTGAAGACGGAGCTACACATCATGGTGTTTTTGACATGGCTTATCTGAGATGCATCCCCAACCTTATTATTTTTGCCCCCAGCAATGAAATTGAATTACGCAATATTTTGTATACTGCTCAACTAGGCTTAGAAAATCCAATTGCAATTCGATATCCAAGAGGACTAGGAACTATTATTGATTGGGAAAAACCGTTTGAAAAAATTGAAATTGGGAAAGGAATTTGTTTACAAAAAGGTAAAAATATTGCTATTTTAACTATTGGAACTATTGCAAAAAACATCTCTGATGCTCTAAAAATAATTGATATTAGATCCGATCATGCTCATTATGATATGCGTTTTGTAAAACCATTGGATAAAAAACTACTACATGAAATTTTTCAAAAACATCAAACTTTAATTACAATAGAAGACGGAAGCATAAAAGGAGGTTTTGGGACTGCTATTTTAGAATTTGCATCAGAAAACAATTATCAGAATAAAATAAAGTTACTAGGAATTCCTGATGAATTCATAGAGCATGGTTCAACAGAAAGATTACAAGTTAAAATCGGTTTAGATTCAAAAAGTTTGGCCGAATTTTTTTCTAGATTATAGTAAAATAACTAATTATTCTATAATAATCTTCTGAGTTACTATTTTCTTATTTTGATCTGTAAGTTGTAAAATATATACTCCTTGAGTTAAATTAACCGAAATTTCTTGTTTCTGATTCTGATTAAAATCAAAAGTATTTTGATATACTTTTTTACCTGTTAAGTCTACGATCTGAACTTTAGAATTTCCTAGATCATTCTTTCCAAAAACAGTAATATTTCCATTTGAAACTGTTGGGTAAACTGAAAATAGTCTCATATTTGTTAAAACCTCCTTTACAGAGGCAACAGCGTCTGTATTAATAGATCTTATTGCCCACCCATAGGAGGTAGTCCCTGGATCAGTAACTAAGGAGAATCTTAAAACTACTACATCGCCATCTACAAAGCCTTTGCTTTTTATATCTATACTTTGTTTTTTAAATAAAGCATCATTAATATTCATTAAGTCTACATCTTTGTCTGATTCAATTAACCAATCTTCAAACCTTCTTGCATCATACTTATCAAGAGTTGTCCAATTTTGCAAATCTTTCGATGCTTCTATGATCACATAATCATAAAAATTTGTCAAGTCATTTAAATCAGTCGTATACGGTTCTACAATTGCAAAATCTTCATAGATAAAAGTTCTATTAGATTCCGATATCGTTAAAGGTTGTTTTAAAACCACAGAATAAGTTGTATTATCTGCATATGGATGACCTGAATTATTTAAAACATCTTTACTTACATTGTTACTTAAGTTATTTATTACAAAACCAGCGTTAAATGTATAGATATCTGATGCTACAAAATCTATAACTTGTAAAAAAGAAGTAGGAGGTTTGTAATCTACAATACTAAAAGTATTACTTTCTTTAACCGAACTCATATTACTTTCATCATCAAATAGTTGAATTGCAACAGTATGATTCCCTTCTGTTAAATCTGCTGTTTCAAAACTATATGTAACACCTGTATTAAAATCTTGTATAATTTCAGCTACTTCAGTATTATCAATAAAAACTTTTACTCTACTCACTTTATCATTCGTTGCCGTATAATTAACTACGGCTTTTCGACTTTGTATTTCTTTTTGATTCGTGACAACCTTTGAAGCTCTCAAAAAACTAGGTGGTTCATAGTCATTTAACTCTTCGAGTGTAGCAGACCAAATACCTCTTCCGTAGCTTGCTATAACAACTTGATCATTTACTATCTTCATATCATAAGCTGCAACAGAGGGGAATTCTGAAATAATACTCCAACTTGTACCTCCATTTTCTGTTTGAAAAATCCCAATATCTGTACCCGCCCAAATAATATTTTTATCAAAAGGCATTTCTAACAAGGAATGAACAGCTACATCTGGGAAACCGGTATCTATATTTGATTCAAATCCAGTAATATCTGTCCAGGTCGTTCCTAAATCTTCCGTTTTTAAAATTTTTGGCACCCCTGATGAAGAAAAAAGAGCATAGGCTCTATTTCTTTCAGTAAGAGAAGTTGCCATCCCCGATATATTGAAATCATGTGTTTCGTTTGGATTATCATATGCACTTGCAGGATTAAAAGTTTGTCCATTATCTTCAGATACGTGCAATACTAATGAGCCTGACTCGGTCATAGCTGATCCAGCCCAAACAATGTTTGGATCTGCAGTAGAAACTTTTACATTTAGAGAACTAGTCGCACCTTGTGCAAAATTGTCTGTAATTGGAATTAAATTCCAAGTGGCTGCAAAATCTGTTGAACGCCAAACCCCATCTCCAGAAACAGAAAAAACAACATCTGGATTGTTATCAGAATTTGTAATCTTTGTATAAAATATTGGCGAGCCTTCTAATTTCTCATAACCTGTGAAAGAAAAATTATTATATCTACCAATTACATTAAATTGAGAGGTAACTATAAAATCTTTAGGATTATTATAATGCCATAATACTTCGAACCCATCTCCACTAAATACGTCTTGATACGAAGCAGTTGCGTCATCAGAAAGGCCCATCCAACAGCCATTATCTTGAGCTCCTCCTAGATACCTATCAAAACCGTTCTGCTTTGCTGCTCCATAAAATTGTGTGCTATTTTTACCTAAAACTAAATTAGACCAATCTCCATCATTTATACCAGAATCTGTGTCCAAATTACTTAAAAATACACCTCCATCATTTGCCAATACTAACCGGAATTTGTTGTCTGTCCCTATTATTGCTTTCAACCCATGCTGATCTACATGAACATTTGTATTTCGTTGAATAAGATTCTGATTTTGATTAGTTGCTGCCATTTCTACCGCAGTAAAAGTATCATCATCATTTACTATTACTTTAAAAAGTTCTACCCCTCCAACATAAAAAATATTTTCGTTAAATGGGTGTGCTAAAACTATATTATCGTACCATCCTTGTCCATCTACTAAATCTAATCTATCTTCAATTGCGTCTGTAGGAGCTGTTAAATTTGTAAAAGTTTCTCCTTCATTTTTTGAAATATATAAATCTGTTGAAGGACTAACTGTCCCTCCAGAAAAAGAATATGCACAAACAACCAATACAGAGGGGTTTACTCTAGACACATCCATTTCAAACCTACTGTGATTTTCATTAAAATCATCTTTATTTAAAACTGTTGTCCATGAAACTCCTCCATTTGTACTTTTTACAATACCTAATCCATTTACAGAACCATATTGTATCTCAAAATTAGAAGGATTTGAATCTAAATCTTGGACGCGACGACCCAACGAATCGTATGCTTGAGTCCAAGTGGCTCCTCCATCTGAAGTTCTATAAATACCTAAAGAAGTTGCAATAATAACATTACTGTCATCTGAAGGATTAATAATAATTCTACCAACATCTCCAAATGCAGCTGTTCCTTCCAGACTTTGCCATGTAGATCCTCCATCAATGGTTTTAAAAAGACCAGCTCCACCAATCATTCCCAATCCTCCAAAAGGTTCACCTGTACCAACGTATAAAACATTAGAGTCTGTTTGACTCATAACAATCGTTGACGTTGCTAGATTTGGTATTTTAAAATCCGTTAAACTTCTCCAAGTTGCACCAGCATCTTCCGTAAGCCAAACCCCTCCTCCAACAGTTCCTATAAACCACCTGTTCGTATTATTTGGGTCAATTGCAATTCCTCTTGAACGGCCAGGTACGTTATTAGGGCCTCTTTCTGTAAAAATAGGAGTTATTGCACTCGAAGATTTCTTTACTCTTTTTTTTTGTATTGCTTTTTTATACTCCTTTATTAAGTATCCCTCCTTATATGAAGATTTTTCCTGTTCAATTCCTTTTCTAATGTCTCTCTGATAATCAGCAATGTGCTCAATCCCTTTCTTATGTGGACCCTCTCTATTTTTTTCTTCTTTTATATTCTCATAATTCTTTTTTATTTCAATTTTTTTATCAACTTCTTTTTTTTGATGACTACCCATAAAAAGAACAATTGATGAAACTATCGCTAATAGAATAATTCTCGTCCGTTTCTTCTCTAATGCTTCTCTAATAATCAGCAATGTGCTCAGTCCCTTTCTTATGTAAACTCTCTCTGTTTTTTTCTTCTTTTGTATTCTCATAATTCTTTTTTTTTCAATTTTTTTATCACCTTTTTTTTTAATGACGACCCATAAGAAAAATTGATGACATTATGCCTAATAGCATATTAAAGGCTTATTTTTTATTAAAATTGGATGTATCTATTTTAATGATAATGAATTGTGATTCTATAGGCTTGTTATCTTTAACAACTCTATCATCTTTTTTTTCTATCATTCCTACATATTTATAGCCTTTAATACTATTGTTATTAATCCATTCCATCTTCACTCCTGAAAAAGTTCCAGAAATTAATTCATTCTTTGTTTCAGTATTTATCACTCTATAACTAAAAAATAATATCGCATTTTTATTTTGTTGGTAGTCCAAAATTAAAAGATGAGATTTATCTGGACTATATAATTCTTTAGTAACTTTTTCTGCTGTAAAAACTATTTCTATATGATCTTTACTATCTATTTTTTTGGATTTACATCCAAAAAAAGTTATAAATCCTATTATTATAATAGATATATATTTGTTTGACACATTAACTGTAAATAGTTGAAATTATTTCGAGAATTTTTTTTTTAAAGATAACGAAAATTTAGGATTAAATTATATTTCCGGTTAATTTTTTGTGCATTCGTATTGCAGAACTATCGGACATTCTTGAAACATAACTACATATTTGTAAAATTCTATCATATAAATTTGCTGTTTCTACCTGGTATTCGTTAGGCAATAAATTCAGCACCAATTTGTCAAAATTTGATTGCTCTCCATTAAACTTGTGATTTACAGCAGTTACAAAAACATCCAACAAATCAGCAATAATTCTGTATCCAGCTACTTCTTTCTCAACCACTTCGGTACTTTTATAAATCTTAGCGATACTTATTTTAAGAATGTCATTAATTTGAGCTTCATAAGCACATTTTTCTAATAAGGATTTCTCAAATGTTCCTTGCAAAATCGCTTCTTCATTTTCTAAAAAAATAGTAACGACTTCAGTAATTAAAACTCCAATTGCCAGAGCACGCAGGTAACTCACCCTGTCTGTTTTGTGTTGTAATGAATGATATTTTTTAATATCAATTGTGTTTTTAACAAGCTTAATCATGTATTCTAACGCAAATTCTTCTTCAATTAAACCCAAATTAATTCCATCTTCAAAATCGATGATTGTATAACAAATATCATCTGCCGCTTCTACTAAATAAGCAAGCGGATGTCGATAAAAAGAAAGATCCCCTGTAATTGATTTTTGTTTTAGACCTAATTCTGTAGCGATATCTAAAAATGGTCCTTTTTCTGACTGAAAAAAGCCATACTTTTTATCTACAATATGATTTGTTGGTTTTTTAGGAAGACTCTCTTTTGGATATTTCATGAAGGCCCCTAAAGTTGCATATGACAATCTTAAACCTCCAAAAATTCCTTCCCTATTTTCTGTAAGAATTTTAAACCCGTTGGCATTCCCTTCAAAATCAATTAAATCTTGATACTCTTTTTCAGTTAAATTCACTTTGTGTTGGAGTCCTTTTCCCGTTGTAAAGTATTCGCCTATTGCTTTTTCTCCAGAATGTCCAAAAGGTGGGTTTCCAATATCATGTGTTACTGAAGCCGCCGCTACAATTGCTCCAAAATCATTAAAAGTATAGCCTAGTTCTTTTAAATTTGGATACCGCTCAAGTAAAATTTTACCAACTCTTCTCCCTAAAGTTCTTCCTACAACAGACACCTCTAAACTATGTGTTAAACGGGTGTGTACAAAGTCTGTTTCTGAAAGTGGTATGACCTGTGTCTTGTCTTGTAAGCTCCTAAATGCAGATGAAAATATGATTCTATCAAAATCTACATCAAAACCCAAACGGGTTTCGTCTTGTGTGGCTCTTAATCGTTGTTGTGTATCACCAAAGCGTTTTAAAGAAAGGAGTTGTTCCCAGTTCATTATGTAATGAATTTTCTAGTATTAAACCTGATTGGATGGGTTCAATGTTTTTATTATTAGGTTTTAACATGCAAAAGAATAAAAACTAATTCGGAAATAGATAAAAAGAGAAGTATAAATACTTCTCTTTTTATGAAATTTTATGAACCACACATAAGGCAATCGTCATCTGGTGCTCCATTTTTGGAAGCATCTACCATTGCTTTGAACTCCTCTGGAGTCATTGGTTTTTCTTCTTCAATTACGGCAGGTTTCTTTTCTTTGGAAACAGTAAACTGAATTGCATTTACAGCAGATTTTGTTCTTAGATAATACATTCCTGTTTTTAATCCAGATTTCCAAGCATAAAAATGCATTGAGGTTAATTTTGCATAATCAGGATCTTTCATAAATAAATTTAAGGATTGCGACTGATCGATAAAATAACCTCTGTGACGAGCCATATCTATAATATCTTTCATACTCATTTCCCAAACTGTTTTATATAATTCCCTTAGCTCAGCAGGGATTGCTTCTATATGTTGTATAGAGCCGTTTGCCCGCATAATATTTTCTTTCATGTCATTATCCCACAAATTAAGCTCTACTAAATCTTCTAACAAATGCTTATTTACAACAATAAACTCTCCAGACAATACCCTTCTTGTATAAATATTAGAAGTATATGGCTCAAATGCTTCATTGTTCCCTAAGATTTGAGACGTTGATGCCGTTGGCATTGGAGCAACCAACAGAGAATTTCTAACTCCATGTTTCATTACTTGTTTCCGTAACTTTACCCAATCCCAATTTCCACTCAATTCATCCTCTTTAATTCCCCACATATTAAACTGAAACTCCCCCTCTGACATCGGTGATCCTTTAAACGTGGAATAGGGTTCTTTTGCCTTTGCTATTTCCATAGAAGAAGTTACCGCTGCAAAATAGATGGTTTCAAAAATTTCTTGATTTAATTTTTTAGCTTCATCGGAAGTAAAAGGTAAGCGAAGCATAATAAAAGCATCTGCTAAACCTTGAATACCTAAGCCTACAGGCCTGTGTCTAAAATTGGAGTTTTCTGCTTCTTTTACAGGATAGTAGTTCATATCGATCACTGTATCTAAATTTCGGGTTACTTTTTTAGTTACATCAAATAATTTTTTATGATTGAAAAACTTCTCTCCATTTTCTTTTTCAGAAATAAACATTGGCAATGCAATAGAGGCAAGGTTACACACAGCAACTTCGTCTTTGGCAGTATATTCCATTATTTCTGTACAAAGGTTTGAAGAACGAATAGTTCCCAAATTTTTCTGATTCGACTTCCTGTTTGCCGCATCTTTATACAACATATAAGGCGTCCCTGTTTCTATTTGAGATTCAAGAATTTTCTCCCAAAGTTCACGTGCTTTAATCGTTTTTCTTCCTTTTCCTGCTGCTTCATAACTTGTGTACAAGCGCTCAAATTCTTCACCATAAGTATCATATAAATGTGGACACTCATATGGGCACATCAAAGTCCAATCTGCGTCTTCTTGTACGCGACTCATAAATAAGTCTGAAACCCACATTGCATAAAATAAATCTCTTGCTCGCATTTCTTCTTTACCATGATTTTTCTTCAAGTCTAAAAAATCAAAAATATCTGCGTGCCAAGGCTCCAGGTACATCGCAAAAGATCCTTTCCGCTTTCCTCCACCTTGATCTACATAGCGGGCAGTATCATTAAATACTTTTAGCATTGGCACGATACCGTTAGAAGTTCCATTGGTTCCCGCAATATATGAACCTGTTGCTCTAATATTGTGTATAGATAAACCAATCCCTCCGGCAGATTGCGAAATTTTTGCTGTTTGCTTTAAGGTATCATAAATCCCTTCTATACTGTCATCTTGCATTTGCAGTAAGAAACATGAAGACATCTGAGGTTTTGGTGTCCCTGCATTAAACAACGTTGGAGTTGCATGCGTAAAATATTTTTTACTCATTAACTCATAGGTTGCGATCGCTTCACTAATGTCATGTTTATGAATTCCTATAGAAACTCGCATCAACATATGTTGTGGACGTTCTGCAATCTGACCATTCAACTTTAATAAGTAAGAACGTTCTAATGTTTTAAAACCAAAATAATCGTAATTAAAATCTCTATTATAAATAATCGTAGAATCTAATTTTTCTGCATTTGCTTTTACTATTTCATAAACATCATCGGCTAACAAAGGTGCTTTTTTATTTGTCCGAGGATTAACATAATAATACAAATCATCCATTGTTTCCGAGAAAGATTTCTTGGTGTTTTTATGTAAATTTGAAACGGCAATTCTTGCTGCTAATTTCGCGTAATCTGGATGAGATGTTGTCATAGTAGCAGCAGTTTCTGCTGCTAAATTATCTAATTCTGAAGTTGTTACTCCATCATACAACCCTTCAATTACACGCATAGCTACTTTTACAGGATCAACAATTTTATTTAATCCGTAACACATCTTCTTCACTCTGGCAGTGATTTTATCGAACATCACTGGCTCTTTTTTGCCATCTCTTTTAAGTACAAACATGAATTTATTGGTTTTATTTGGTTATTAAATTCGTCAAAACATCCACTTTTTGGCGAACTTTTAAATTTTTTATTTTTGAGTGTCTGTAAATTCTAAAAATCTGAATCGAAACTAATACTTCCTGTGCCTCCAGATTTCACACCTGCTTTTTGGTATTCTGAAACTCTTTTCTCGAAAAAATTAGTTTTCCCTTCCAAAGAAATCATTTCCATAAAATCAAAAGGATTTGCAACATTGTACTCTTTCTCGCAGTTGAATTCACCTAATAATCTATCGGTTACAAACTCTAAGTATTGTGTCATTAATTTTGCGTTCATCCCTATCAAACTGACAGGCAAAGACTCTGTCACAAACTCACGCTCAATGTTTAATGCGTCTACAATAATTTCCTTAATTCTTTCTTTTGACACTTTATTAACGATGTGATGATTATGCAAATGGACAGCATAATCACAATGCAGCCCTTCGTCACGTGAAATTAACTCATTAGAAAAGGTTAAACCAGGCAACAACCCTCTTTTCTTTAACCAGAAAATAGAACAAAATGCCCCTGAAAAGAAAATACCTTCCACAGCTGCAAAGGCGATTAAGCGTTCAGCAAAAGAATCTGATTCAATCCATTTTAATGCCCAGTCTGCTTTTTTCTTAATTGCGGGAAAAACCTCAATGGCTCTAAATAATTGATCTTTTTCTTCTTCATTTTTAACATAGGTGTCAATTAATAAAGAATACGTTTCTGAATGAACATTTTCCATCATGATTTGAAAACCATAGAAAAATTTTGCTTCAGAATACTGTACTTCATTTACAAAATTTTCTGCAAGATTTTCGTTTACAATACCGTCTGATGCTGCAAAAAATGCTAATATATGTTTGATAAAGTAACGCTCATCTTCTGACAATTTACTATTCCAATCTGAAACATCTTCAGATAAATCAATTTCTTCAGCTGTCCAGATACAAGCTTGTTGCTTTTTATACCAATCCCATAAATCATCATGTTGAATTGGAAAAATAACAAATCTGTTATCGTTTGGCTGTAAAATTGGTTCTTGTTTAGACATTATCTTGAAAATTTTGTGTTGGTTGGGTATCTTTTAATCGTTAAAAACGATCTCTACAAATATTCAATTTTTTGTTTCAAAATGAAAGTCATAGTTATTCACAAAACCTTAAAGTTTTTAACAAAATCCTAATTTAA
>MDTG01382264.1_pt1 | contig 23075 bp, 24 predicted proteins | sample 811421 | NCBI WGS metagenome assembly MDTG01 (sample SAMN05326645, study PRJNA326480) | marine metagenome | isolation source: seawater | place: Pacific Ocean: South East | collected 2011
GGCTGGATGTGGAAGCGCAGTAATGCGTGCAGCTGACCAGTACTAATAGCTCAATTGGCTTGATTTATGCACTGAAAAAAATTTTTATAGATATTTGTTAATTTTTAAGTCTTTTAAATGAATTGCTTTAAATAAGATTCTTTACAAATCATTTAATTCTAACTATCTTGTTCAATAATTGAACATCAAACTGTTTGTTCAGGATTATATGAAAAAAGTTTTAATATTAGGCGGAAGTTCAGATATAGGAATTGAAGTTGTAAAAAAATTTTTAAATTTAAATTGGTTTGTTCATGCCCACTATAACAGAAGTAACAAAAGATTAATAAATTTAAAAAATAATAAAAAAAATTTAAAAGTAATTCAACTTGATTTTTCAAAGTACAATAATAAAAATTTTGAAAAAAAAATAAATCAAAAATTTAATTCAAATTTTGACTCTTTTATTAATCTAATTGGTTACACGGATGGAAAATCTTTTGATACAACTAACTTAGCGAACATTACTAAAACGCTCACAATTAATACTTTAATACCAATTATAATTCAAAAAATTTTATTAAAAAAAATGATTAAAAATAAATGGGGAAGAATTCTCAATTGTTCTGGCGTTGGAGTAAAATATGGTGGAGGAAAATATAATTATAATTATTCACTTTCACAACATTGTAGAGAATTCATACCTAGCACTTTTAAAAGTTTAGCAAAAAATAATATTTTTATAAATAATATTCGTATAGGAGTCACAGATACAAAAATTCATAAAAGAATAAAAAAAAATATAGAAGATAGAATAAAACTAATACCTGTCAACCGAATGGCAAGTCCGGTAGAGATGGCCAATTATATTGTAAGTTTTTGTGTAGAGTCAAATTCATATATGACTGGTCAAACTATTACAGTTGCAGGAGGAGAATAAAAATTAAAAGTTTTTCAACAAACCTAAATAGTTTGTAAGTTTGTGGCTGAATTTTTTAATTAAATTTAATATGGTTAAAAAAAATTTTAAAACAGCAATTATTATTGGTTTTGGTGGTATGGGAATTAGGCATTTTAAGGCCTTAAAAAAAATTAATTTTAAAGTAGTAAGTATTTGTGAAAAGGATACATTAAAAGTTAAAAAATATCCTTTTCTAAAAAATATAAAAATAGTAAAAAATTATAAAAATTTATTAAAAGAAAATGCTGATTTAGTATGTATAGCAAGTAATACTCAATCTAGATTTAAAATAGCAAAAGATTTTATAACTAAATCAAAAATAGAAAAAATACTTATTGAAAAACCTTTGGCCACATCTTTTACGGAATGTAAAAAATTATTTTTATTGGCAAAAAAATTTAGAAAAAAGAAAATTTATGTCAATACCTTTAGAACAATTTCAAAAAACTATGAAAAGATAAAAAAAATATTTAAGCAAAAGAACGAAACAGTCTCACATGTATTTATAAATTCTCCTTCAGCTGGACTAGGAAATATGGGTTCAATTTTTTTCGATGTAGGAAATTATTTTTTACAGGAAGATGTAATATCAGTTACATCATGGATAGATAAAACAAAAACAATTAATCCAAGAGGAAAAAAATTTAAAGATCCAGGAGGTTATGGAATAGTTAGATATAATAATAATAAAAAACTTTTTTTTGATCTAAGTGAAAATACCGCTTTGCCTTATGAAATTATAATCAAGACGCAAAATTTTGAGTGTAAAATTGATGAATTAAATAACAAATTTATTATGAGAAAAAGGCCAGAAAAATTAAAATCTAAACCCAATTATTATTATTTATATAAACCTGAGATATATAAGCTTGATATACATCATAGATATGATGTTGTTTTAATGACTACATTTTCAATAAAAAAACTCTTCTCAAAAAGATTTAAAAGTAACTTAGATGAATCACTTAAAGCAATGGAAATTGTATTTGCTAGTCATTCATCAGATAAAATTCAAAATACAATTAAGTTTCCATTAAATAAAAAATTTCATAATAAAAAAATAAATTTTGCATGATTTCTTTAAATACATACTCTTTCGGTATTGGCATGGGATTAGTCAAAGGAACAAAAAAAAAAAATTTCAAGATTTTGTCAAATTTTTAAAAAAAAATAAATTATCCAAACTAGAATTTCCAATTGATTACTTTTCAAAAAAAGAAAATCATAAAATTGATTTTTATTTTAAGTTACTCAAAAAATCAAAAGTTCATCCTATTATAGATCTAGAAGATTTAGATAAAGAAATTATTAGAAATCTAGTAAAATTGAACAAATTTTTTAATTACGAAATAATCAGAATAAAAATGTCAAATTTTTTTGGTGGAAATAGATACCTTGTTAAAAACTTTAAAAAAATTCAAAAAAATTTTATAAAAAAATTAAAAGAGTCAGTAAAATTAATTGAGAATTCCAAATTAAAATTTGCCATTGAAAATCATCAAGATCTTAATTCAAGAGAATTAATTGAAATCATTAAGAAAACATCTAGAAAAAAAGTTGGTATTAACTGGGATATTGCAAATTCTTTAGCAACAATAGAAACACCAGATGAATTTTTTCAAAATGCAAAGAAATTTATAATTAATGTTCACAGTAAAGATTACAAAATAATTATGTCAAATAATGGTTTTTTTTTAAAAAGATGCATTATTGGTGAGGGAGTTGTAGATTTCAAAAAATATATAAAATATTTTAAGAAAAATAAAATAAATTTTTCTATAGAACTAGGTGCGCAAATTTCTAGACATTGTAATTTTAGGAATAAAGAATTCATAAAGTCCCATAATTTATCTAAAAGTAAAATAAAAAAATTTGATATTTATTTAAAAAGCAAGTCAATAAATGAAAATCCATTTACAGAATGGGAGTTATATAAAAATGTAAAAAAATCTTACAAAAGTGAAATAAATGATGTAAAAAAATCAATAAGATATATTAAAGACCTTTATGATAAACAATAAACCATTAATTATAATTACTGGAGGAACGCGTGGACTAGGTCTAGAAACTGCAGTTTATCTTAGTAAACAAAATTGGAACTTAATTTTAATTGATATTAGCAAAAGTGCGTTTAAGGTTTATGGAGAAAGTCAAAATATTAATCAAGTTAAGGAAAAAATACTAAAAAATAATATAGTAGATTTTTATTTTGGTGATTTATCTAAGGAAAATCAAGTAAAAAAAATATTTAGTAAAATAAAAAAAAAATATAAAAAAATAGATGGATTAGTTACATTTGCTGGTGGGGATATTAAAGGTAATGACAAAAGAGCATCAGGTGGAAAAGCAATAAATAACAATCTATTTATTAAGACCAAACAATTTCACGAGATATTTAATAGAAATTTCTATAGCACATATTACACAATAAAAAGTTGTTTACCTTTAATGAAAAAAAATTCTTCAGGAAAAATAGTAACTATTTCTTCTATTTTAGCTACTTTTGGAACTGAGCATGAATTTGCATACAGCTCTTCAAAGTCAAATATAATTCACCTAACAAGAGCAACAGCTAGTCATTGTAGAAAATGGGGTATAAATGTTAATTGTATTGCTCCAAGCGGAGTAAAAACTGCTAGATTTATGAATACCTTAAAAAATAGATCAAAACATGATTTAAAAAGACTCAAAAGTAAAAGAAAATTATTAAGTTTTGCGGAACCTGAAGATGTAGCTAAAGTTGTATATTTTTTATTATCTGATCTATCTTCATTTATATCTGGACAGGTAATCAAGATTGATGGTGGAGAAATATTATCACCAACATAAATTATGAAAAATTATTTTAATTTTAAAAAAACTAATGTATTGATTCTTGGAGGATCATCAGGATTTGGAAAAGTCTACTCAAAAACATTTTATGATCTTGGTGCAAATGTAATAACTATTGCAAGAAACTTACCCAAATTAAAAAAACTCAAACAAGAGTGCTTGAATAATAATTTAAATGGGACGATAGAAATATATAAATGTGATATTAACTCAGAAAACCAAGTTAATATTTTCTTAAAACAAATTAAAAAAAAATATAAAAATATAAATATTGTAATTTATTGTTGTGGCTGCAATGTAAGGGAATACTTTAACAAACTTAATTCAAAAGATTTTGAAAAAGTAATGAAAACAAATTATTTTTCAGCATTTAATATTTATAAAAAAATATACCCATTATTAAAAAAATCAGATTACGCAAGAATAATAAATTTGACTAGTATTTTTTCTACAAAAACTATACCAAAAAGAACTGCTTATTCTGCAAGTAAAGCAGCTCTATTGATGCTATCTAAGAGCTTAGCTTTAGAGTGGTGTGGAAAAAATTTTACAGTCAACTCTATTTCTCCAGGACCTTTTTTAACAGAAATAAATTTACCAGTTTTAAAAAATAAAAAAGAGTATAACAAAATGTGTGAAAAAATACCTCTAAGAAGATTTGGTAATGTAGAAGAAATAATTACTCCAGTACTATTCTTATCTTCAAAATATTCTTCTTATGTTAATGGTTCAGAAATTATAATTGATGGTGGCTGGAATATTTCATGAGTACTATAGCTATAGTTTTAGGAAGAAAAAACAGCAAAGGATTAAAGAATAAAAATATTAGAAAAATTCACTCTAAACCAATGTTTTTGCATGTTATTGATGAAGCAAAAAAAGTAAAAAATATTAAGAGTATTTACGTTTCTACAGACTCTAAATACATATTATCAAAAGCAGAACAGAGAGGATGTAATTTAATTAGGCGCCCAAAATTTTTATCTAGTGATAAAGCACTTCTTTCCGATGCTATTTATCATGCAGTGAAAATATGTAAAAAAAAAGAAAATGATATAAAAAATTTTTTAATTCTTCTCTGCAACTCAATTTGTTTTGATTATAAGATGATTAACCAAGCTATTAAGATAATAAATAAAAATAAACAAATTGATACTGTAACAACTGTATCAAAATTCAATATGTTTTCTCCTGTTAGAACAATGAAAATTAAAAAAAATAAATTGTTTAATTTTATTCCAAATAAACAATTAAAAAAAATTACTAATTTGTCAGGAGATAGAGACAAAAGTACCGATGCTTATTTTTGCACACATTCCTTTACGCTTTCAAAAAAAAGGGTTTTTCATAAACCAAAAAAAAATTTAATGCCATTTCAATGGATGGGCAATAATAAATATTTTATAAAACAAGAGTCTTGTGTTGGAGATGTTGATTTTGAGTGGCAAATACCAGTTGTGAAATGGTGGATAAAAAAATTTAAAAGAAAATGATAAATAATAAAATTTTTGTAATTGAACCGATGTTCTCTACTAATATAATTTTAAAAAAAGAATTAACTAGATATTTCAAAAATATTGATTTTAATTACAAAAAAATTTCAAAAACAAATTTGTTAAAAAGAATTGAAAATGCTGAAGGAGTAATTTTAGGTTTACAACCATTTGATAAAGAAGTTATTTCTATAGCAAAAAAATTAAAAATAATTGCAAAATTTGGTGTGGGTATGGACAATGTTGATATTACCGAATGTCTAAAAAAAAAAATTACAATTAAAAGAGCAATTAATTGCAATGCTTTATCTGTAGCAGAAATGGTGATCGCAAACAGTATAAATATACAAAGAAATATAAATAAAAATTTTATTAACTTAAAAAATAAGTATTGGAGAAAATTTGATGGAGGTGAAATTTATCAAAAAAAATTTGGAATAATTGGACTTGGGTCTATAGGAAAGGAAGTTGCTAAAAGATTAAAACCATTTGGATGCCAGATTTTAATAAATGATATAAAAGTTGATAAAAAATTTTGTTTAAACAATAAGCTTAGATCTGTATCATTAAAAACAATATTGAAAGAGTCTGATATAATTAGTCTTCACGTTCCATTAACTAAAAAAACATTTAAGATGATTTCTTCAAAAGAATTAAAAATTATTAAAAAAGATTGTATATTAATAAATACATCAAGAGGAGAAGTAATTAATTTTCCAGAACTTAAAAAGTCTTTGAGAAAAAAAAAAATTAGACTGGCTATTGATGTGTTTCCAAATGAACCTTTGCACAAAGATAGTATATTTAAAAATGATGAAAGTATTTTTACTCCACATATAGGTGGAACTACTTTAGAGTCCAAATTAAGAATTGGACGAAAAAATATCCAAGATTTAAAAATTAAATTTAGTTAAATGAAAAATATTATTTTTTTTGGTGGTTCAGGTTTCATAGGGCTTTATTTTGTCAAAGAATTATTAAATCAAGGATACAATGTTTTAGTTTATGATTTAAATAAGCCAAGTTTTTCTCATAAAAAATTAAAGTTTATAAAAGGAAATATACTTGATGAAAAAAAAATAAATAAAGTAATAAAGAAAAATTCTTATGTTTTCAATTTTGCTGGTTGGTCAGATATTGGAAGTGGAGAAAAAAATAAAAAAAAGGTTTTTAATTATAATGTCAAGGGAAATTCAAAAATTTTAAGTATTTGTGAGAAACGAAAAATTAAAAGATTTATTTTTGCAAGTAGCATATATGTATTCAGTAGGTATGGAGGTGTATATAGAAGCTCAAAACAGCAATGTGAAATGGATATAAAAAAATCTAAAGTTAAAAGTTCAATAATTCGCTTTGGTTCAATATATGGTCCAGGTTCTAGTGATGGTAATACAATTTATGATTTACTAAAAATGGCGATACAAAAAACAAAAATTACATACTGGGGAAAGGGAGACGAAGTTAGGCAATATATACATGTTAGAGATACTGCAAAAATTTGTAGAAAAATTTTTTTAAAAGAATATGAAAATAAATCAGTGTTAATTACAGGACTTGAAGATACAAGATCATCTGATTTATTGAATATGATAAACGAAATGTTTAATAAAAAAATAAAAATTGTATATAAATATTCTAATAGAAGTAAAACTCACTATAAAAATACTCCTTTCTCAATATTTAAAGATTCAAATTATATACCTGAAATTGGAGAAAAAATAATTCTCGAAAATTACACTGATATTGGCCAGGGTGTTTATGAGTTAGCAAATTATCTTATAAAAAATATAAAAAAAAAAGAGATATAATATGAAATTCTTAATTTTGGATGTTTACCCTGAACATAAACATAGATTAATCAAAGATACAGCAGGAGGATATGGAACGGGTAATGATTTTGGAAATAGTTTTTTTTCAAAATTATTAAATTTTTACGTCGATAAGAACATTGGTATGCCTGCAATTGAAATTATGATTATTAGCTCAATACTTAAAGAAAACAATGAAGTTCACTACACAAGAAATTTAAAAGATAAAGATATAAATAATTTTGATTATATACTTTTGCCTTCTTCAATTATTGCGCATGAGACAGAGATAGAAATGCTTAAAAAATTGCAGCAGAAAAAAATTTTTGTAACTGGGATATTTGCCTCAACAATGAAAGAAAAATATTTATCAAAAAATTCTATAGTTATTAGAAATGAAGCAGATACTTTTTTTTATAATTTAAATAAATCAGGTAAAATTACAAAAGAATTTTTAGATCAATTGTTTGAAAATAATGACTTGATTAATGATTTTTATTCACCGGTATCAGTTGACGATTTCCCTTTTCCAGATTGGGGTAGTTATTCTAAAAAATACCCATTGAGAAATAACTTCTTTAGTTTAAATGAAAAAATAGCTATTCCACTACTTGGTACTAGAGGATGTCCTTATTCGTGCTTTTTTTATTGCACATATCCTTTGCAGCAGGGAAGGAAAGTAAGAGCTCGAAAAGTGAGCAATATAATTGAGGAAATCAAATATTGGAAAAAAGAATTAGGAACTTCAAAATTTGTTTTTAGAGATCCAGTTTTTTCAATCAATAGAAAACATACAATTGAGTTTTGCAACCAAGTTATAAAAGAAAAACTTAATATTACTTTCATGGTAGAAACACATTTAAATAATTTAGATGATGAAATGATAAGCTTGTTATCTAAAGCTGGATTAAAGCTAGCATATGTCGGAGTTGAATCCTCAAGTCATGTGGTTCTAAAAGATATGAAAAGATTTACAGTAGAACATGATAAGCAATATAATGTTATTAAAAAATGTGAAGACGCAGGTATTAAAGTCAAAACCATGTTTATAATTGGAAATCCAGAAGATACTGAAGATACTATTATCCAATCTATAGAATATTCAAAATACTTACCAAGTCTTTATTCACAGTTTAGTGTATTTACACCTTACCCAGGGACACCTGTATATAATGATTATAAAGATTTAATTACTGAACAAAAATTAGAAAATTTTAATCAATACAATTTAGTTTTTAAACATAATAATTTAACAAAAAAAAAAATTGAAGAGCTAAAAAGTTTAGCATATTTTAAATTCTACTTTAACTTTAAAAAATTTATTCAAATATTTAAATATTTTATTAAATCTAAATATGGATATTAGTTTATATGGAAAACAAAAATTTATTTTTAAATTTTTTATATATATTTGCAATATTAAAGAATAAATAGGCTTTTTTATATCTAATTTTAAATTAAATTTTAAAAAATGAAAAATTGTATAGTTACCGGAGGAACTTCTGGTTTAGGATTAGCATTAGTAAAAAAATTTATAAGTAATAATTATTTTATTCACATCATAGCAAGAGATGAAGAAAAAATTAAATTTTTAACTAATGATTTTAATCAGAGAAATATCAAATCATTTAAATTTTACAAAGTTGATTTGGCTGAGAGAATAGATTTGGAAAATTTAATATTTGAAATAAAAAAACTTGAAAATATTGATGTATTAATAAATAATGCAGGTGCTCTTTTTCTAAAAAAAGAAATTAATTCTGATGGAATTGAAAAAACATTTGCAATAAATTATTTATCTCACTTTTATTTAACGTTATCCTTAATTGATATTATTAAAAGAAACAAAAATTCTAGATTAATTAATGTATCTTCTATGGTACATAAATTTGCTAATTTAAATTTAAACGACATTAATTTTGAAAAAAATTATAATGGATATATTGCTTACTTTAACTCTAAGTTAATGAATATTTTATTCTCTTATAAAATACGTAGAATTTATAATGATGTAAATTGTTTTGTTATAAATCCAGGATGGATTAATACCCAATTTGGCAATAATAATAAATCCAAAATAAGATTTTTACTTAATTTTATTAGAGACAAATTTGCAAAAAAACCAATTCATGTTGCGGATGAAATTTTTAATATTTGTACAAAACAAGAATATTTAAATATTACTGGTAACTATTTGGTAAAAAATAAAATTTCAAAAAGTTCTGCTCTATCTTATAATGAAAATTTACAAGATGAATTATGGAAAAGAAGTTTACATATAATTAAAGACAAAATTAAATAAATTTAAAATTTTTTTACTCAGTAAACAGAAAAAAACCTAATATAAATCAATATAAATAATACGTATAATTTTCTTTACTGTTCAATAATTGAACGTTATATTGTTCAAAAATTGAACAGACTATGAAAAACAATCAAGATTACTTAAATTTACTTAGAAAAATAAATAAAAATTCAAAAATAAATCAAAGACAACTAGCAAATGATCTTGGTTTTAGTCTAGGAAAACTAAATTATTGTCTAAAAGCTCTAAAAGATAAAGGGCTAATTAAAATTCATAATTTTCAAAATAATCCAAATAAAATTAATTACATGTATGTTCTAACTCCAAAAGGGGTTGCTGCAAAAATTAAATTAACCATAAATTTTATGAAAAAGAAAATAAAAGAATATGATGAACTTAAAAAAGAGTTAGATGAATAAAATGTGGACGATAATAAAATATAATTCAAAAGAACTTCATATCGCTAAAAACAGCCTAAAATCAAATTTAAAGAGCGAGCCTATATTTTATATACCTAAAATAAAATATATGAAAAAAAATAAAAATAAAGTTATGTCATTAGAAAAAAATATATTGGAAAACTATATGATATGCTTTCATAAGCAGTTTTCTGATACTAATATGTTATCAAAATTAAAATATCTAAAAGGTTTATCATATTTTTTAATTGGATATAGAAATAATCAAAAGGAAATAGAAAAATTTATTAACTTTTGTAAAACTCACGAAGATAAGCAAGGATATTTAAAAGGCACCTTTTTTGATAATCTTAGTTTTAATAAAGGTAAATTCATTTCAGGGCCTTTTACAAATATGATTTTTGAAATAATTGAGAGACAAAAAAATCATATTAAAGTTTTAATTGGAAATAAAAAAGCGACTGTATCAATTAACGATAATTTGTACTATCCGATTTAATTTTCAATTAAAGATACAATTATAATGTTTTTATTTAATGAATTTTTCATAAAAGTTCATAATGCGGAGCTATGTCTAAATCAAAATTAAAAATTTATAAATTAGGAATTGTAGGTGCTGGCTTTATGGCCAAAGAGTACTTAAAAGTAATTAAATCAAATAAACACTTAAAAGTAACCTGCATAACTTCACGGACAATTAAAAAAGCTAAATTATTGGCTAAAATTTTTAAAATTCCAGTGGTAAACAACGATATCAATTCACTTGCAAAAAAAAATAATATTGATGGAATAATGATTTTAGTATCACCTGAATCAATTTTTAAAGTAACCAAAGAAGCTATTAATTTAGATGTACCATTTTTTTTAGAAAAACCACCAGGTTTAAATTTTAGAGAAACAAATATCCTGAATAAATTAGCTTCAAAAAAGAAATTACTTAATATGGTTTGTTTTAATAGAAGACACTACTCTATTTTCAAAAAAGGGATGGAAATTATAAATAAAAAAGGACAATTGATCGGAATATCTATTGAAGGTCATGAAAGATTTTGGAATGTTGAAAAAAATTATTCTAAAAAAATTAAAGAAAGTTGGATTTATGCAAATAGCATTCATACAATAGATTTACTAAGATTTTTTGGAGGAGATATTAAAAAAGTTTTTTCTTTAAAAAAAAATTTAATTCAAAAGAAAGGAGACCAATTTGTATCTGCAATTGAATTTAAAAATGGAATTATTGGAAATTATATTTCACATTGGTACTCCCCCGGTGGTTGGACAATAAAATTATTTGGAAAAGGTGTAACTGTTGAATTTAAACCGCTAGAAAAAGGATATGTAATTGATAAAAATTTTAATTTTAAAGAAATCAAAGCAGACAAATATGATAAAAAATTTAAAGCAGGACTATTTAGACAGATTGACTCTTTTAGAACATTAATTAGTTCGGGAAAATTAATCTGGCCATCACAAAATTTAAATGACTCTTTGAAAACTATGCTTTTAATAAAAAGAATAAATCGTAATGACTAAATTTCTAATTCTAACCCTTGGAAGAGTAGATTGGAATATATGTAATCCAATTTTAAAAATCCTTAAAAAAAAACATAAAATTTATATCGCAGCTACCGCTATGCATTTTGAAAAAAAATTTGGAAAAAGTTACAATTTAATTTTAAAAGAAGGTTATAAAATAAATTTTAAAATTAAGTTAATATTTAATAACTCTACACCAAATAATATCAACATTCAAATCTCAAGTTATATAAAACATTTTTCTAAGATTTTTAATTCAAATAAGTTTGATTTTTTAATATTGATTGGAGATCGATATGAAAGTTTAGCTGCCGCAATATCAGCACTTCCATTTAAAATTCCCATTATACATTTTCATGGTGGTGAAATCACAGAAGGATCTATTGATAATCAGCACAGAAATGCAATTACAAAACTTTCTCATGTTCATATGACATCAAATAAAATTTATAAAAAAAGAATTTTGCAGTTAGGTGAAGAAAATTGGAGAGTAAAATATATAGGATCGCCATCTCTAAGTAATATAAAAAAAGAAAAAATTTTAGATAAAAATATCTTTTTCAAAAAATATAAACTTGATCCAAAAAAAGATATATTTTTAGTTAACTTTAACTCAGAATCGATTAATTATGAAGAAACCAAAAAACAAATCATAATTTTATTCAATGTACTAAAAAAATTTAAACATAAAAATATTTTGATTACAAAGACTAATTTTGACACGAATAGCGATATAATTAATAATTTTATTTATAAAATAAAAAAAAGTTTTGATTTTATCAAGGTAGTTGATTATTTAGGAAAAGATTACAGTTCTGCTATGAGACATTCAAAAATTATGATAGGAAATTCATCAAGTGGTATAATAGAAGCTTCCTCATTTAAATTACCAGTAATCAATATTGGCACTAGGCAAAAAGGTAGAGCAGGTTCAAAAAATATAATTAATTGTAACTTTGATGAAGTAAATATAATGAATTCAATAAGACGTGCTTGTTCGTCCAAATTTAATATAAAAATTAGAAAAATAATCAATCCTTACGAAAATAAAAATTTTGAAAAAAATTTAATTTATATTATAAGCAAAATATCTAAGCTATCTAAGAAAAAATTAATTACAAAAAAATTTGTTGATCAAAAATTTTAAAATGAAAAATTTGTATAAAGATATAAAGTGTAAAAAACAAACTATTTGTGTATGGGGAACAGGATATATTGGCCTTTCTACCTTAGGTTTTTTTTCAAAAAATAAAGTTAAAACGGTAGGTTATGATATCAACGAAAATTTAATTAAAAACTTATCAAGAGGAAAAATTATAGATCAGGATTTTAAGAAATGGCTTGGATTTAAGATAAAACCATTAATACAAAAAAAATATCTTAAATTTACAAGCAAAATTGACACTATAAAAAAAATTAATCCCAAGGTGCATTTTATTTGCGTACCCACAGAAAAAAAAGGAAATCCTTATAATAATAATCTACTTAATGTAATTAAAAATATTAAAAAAATATCAAAACAATGTTTAATAATAGTAGAATCTACCTTAACACCGGGTACCTCTGATGATTTGGTATTAAGCTTAATAAAAAAAAAATTAGACTCAAAAGAATATTTATATGCAGTAGCACCCAGAAGAGATTGGTTTGTAGATAATTCAAAAAATTTAGAAAATATGGATAGAGTTTTTGGAGGTTATAATAATGAGTCGAGGCTTTTAACGGAAAAAATACTTAAAATTGTATGTAAAAATCTCCATGTTGCTTCATCACACAGAGTATCAGAAATGGTTAAAAGCTTTGAAAATGCCTATAGACACACAGATATTGCTTTAGCAAATCAGCTGTCCTTAGCTTATCCCAAAGATAATATAAGGGAAGTTTTAAAATTGGTTGGTACAAAATGGAATATTGGTACTTTTTATCCTGGTTTTGGAAGTGGAGGATATTGTATTCCTCTGTCGAGTAAATATGTTCTTCTTGGAAGCAAATTAAAAAAAAAATTATCAATTCTTAAAGAAACTATAAAAGTTGATAAAAATATAAATAAAATGATTGCTCGTTCTTTATCAAAAAAAAAATGTAAATCTATTGGAGTTTTAGGATTATCTTATAAGTCCAATCTTAAAGTCTCAACTCTTTCGCCAATAATACCATTTTGTGAAGAATTAAAAAAACTAAATATAAATTTTAAGATTTTTGATCCATATTATAACAAGTCTGAAATCAAAAAAATTGTTAATTCTGATACATTTTCGATTTTTAAAGAACTAGGAAAATTTGATTGTATAGTTTACCATGTAAATCATAATTTTTTTAAAAGAAATAAAAGCACTATTCTTAAAAATATTAAATGTAAAATATTTTTTGACAATACTGGTGAATTTAAAAATAATAAAAAATTATTTGATAAAAAAAAAATTACTTACAAATCTTCAGGAGATTCAAATTGGATTTAAAAACTAATACAATATTAATAACGGGAGGGGCTGGTTATATAGGCTCTTGGGTATCTAGATTTTTCTTGAGCAAGGGGTATAAAGTTATAGTTGTAGATAGACTTTCTTTTGGATCTAATTCACTTTTAGGATTAATTGGGAATAAAAATTTCATTTTTATTAAATCTGATATTAGAGAATTTTCAAATTATGAAAAATATTTAAAAGAAACAGATACAATAATACATTTGGCTGCATTAGTTGGTGAAAAAGCATGTAAGATTGATGAAAATGAAACTAATTCAATAAATTTTGAAGCAACAAAGAATTTAGCTAAGAAAAGTTCAGAATTTAATGTGAAAAATTTTATTTTTATGTCTACTGCAAGCAGTTATGGTGTTCAAGATATAAATGAAGTTGCTGACGAAAATACTCAGCTTAATCCAGTATCTAGTTACGCGGTAAGTAAAATTAATTCTGAGAAAATGTTATTAAACGATTACTCCGATAAAATGAATATAACTATATTCAGACCGTCAACAGTCCATGGAGATTCTGCAAGAATGAGATTTGATTTAATTGTGAATCATCTTGTTTTAGATAGTTTTAAAAACAAAAAAATATCAGTCTTTGGACCAAAGATGTGGAGACCTCTAATGTGGGTTGGAGAGCCAGCAAACGTATTTTATTTAACATTAAAAAGTGATGAAAAAAAAATAAAATCTCAAGTTTTTAATTTAGGATCAAATAATGAAAATTTCCAAAAAATACAAATTGCCGAAATAATCAAAAATAAATTTATTAATGATTTAACTATTGAAATAGTTAATGATGATCCCGATCTTAGAAGTTATAAAGTTAACTTTGATAAAATACAAAAAATATTAAATTACAGTCCTGAGAAGACTATTGAAAAGGCAATAGGCGAATTATTTTTCTCACTACAAAATAACTTGTATCAAGACCTAGATTCTTCCGTTTATAGAAATTGATTTAATGATTAGTACATACATCCCTTATTTAAAGGGCAATGAGCAAAAATATTTAAACCAATGTGTTAAGGAAAATTTCGTTTCCTCAGCTGGTGCTTTTGTAAATAAATTTGAAAATAAATTTAGTAAAATTTTTAAATATAAATATAATATAGCAGTCAACTCAGGAACTTCTGCATTGCATGTCGCTCTTTTGGCTTTAGGTGTAAAGGAAAATGATATTGTAATCACACAGTCTTATACTTTTGCGGCGACTGCAAATTCAATATTGTACTGTAAAGCTAAACCTTGGTTTTTTGATATATCGCCAGAAAGTCTTACATTAGATTTAAATAATTTAGAAAATATTCTAAAAAAAAAAACAAAAATACAAAACAATCAATGTATTTTAAAAGGTACCAATCAAATTATAAAAGCAATTTTACCAGTATTGAGTTTAGGATTAGTTCCAGATCTTGATAGATTAATTAAAATATCAAAAAAATATAAGTTAAAAATATTGCTAGATGCAGCTGCGGGTCACGGAGCCTTATATAAATCAAAAAAAATTTCTTCAAGAAAAATCACATCTTGCTTTTCATTTAATGGAAATAAAGCATTCACATGTGGCGGGGGTGGCATCATATCAACATTTGATAAACCATTTGCTAAAAAAATTAGAAATTTATCAACAGTAGCAAAGAGAACAAATGGATATGGTTATAACGATGTTGGTTTTAATTATAAAATAACAAATATTCAGGCAGCTATAGGATTAGCACAACTTGAAAATTTTTCAAAAATTATGAAAATAAAAAAAAAAATTTTTGAAAAGTATAAGAAAAAATTAACAAATAATAAAAAGATTGTAATCCATAATAAACTTTCTTGGCAAAATGGAGTTGATTGGATTTTTTTTATAAAAATAAATAAAAAAATAAATAATAAGCTTATAATTTTTTTTAAAAAAAATGGTATAAGTATCAATAAATTTTGGGTGCCTCTCCATACTCAAAAACCATATAGAAATTTTAATAAAGAAACTCTAAAAGCCACAAATTTTATTTGGGATAGAATTTTAATTTTACCATCTCATCCAGGTTTGAAAAATTTTCAACAAAATAAAGTAATAAATACAATTAACCAGTATTTCAAATAAAGTTATGAAAAAAATAGTCTTATTTGGTAGTGGAGATAATGCAAATAGAATATTAGATATAATTATTGAGATTAAAAATATTAAAGTTATAGGAGTAGTAGATAAAAAAAAAAATATATCTAAAAAAAAAAATAAATTAAATTTTTTGGGAGATGAAAATGAATTCTTTAAAAATTTTAATAAATCAGAAAAGAATATATATGGAATTATTGCAAATGGTTTTAATTTTAACAGAAAAAAAATAGTTAAAGAGGTAAAAAAAAAAAACCCCAACTTTAAATGGGCGACGTTAATTCATCCATCATGTAATATTTCTAAATCTAGTAAAATATTAGATGGTACAGTAGTAATGGCCAGTACAACCATAAATAATCATACTAAAATAGGAAAACATTGTTTGATCAATACAAGCTCATCTATAGACCACGATAATTATTTTGATGATTACTCTAGTTGTGGCCCCGGAGTTATTACAGGTGGAAATGTTAAAATTGGAAATTCTAGTTATATTGGAATAGGTACAACAGTTAAACATGGAGTTACCATTGGTAAAGATACACTTGTAGGAGGCCATTCTTTTGTTAACAAAAATTGTAAGGATAACTTTATATATTATGGTGTCCCTATAAAAGAAATAAAAAAAAGAAAAAGCAGTTCTAATTATTTTTAATTTTATGTTTGATACGAAAAAATCAAAAACTTATATAATTTCTGAAATTGGTGGCAATCATAATGGCAATATAAATTTAGCCAAGAAAATGATATATAAATCATGGAAAGCAGGAGCGGATGCAGTTAAATTTCAAACTTTTTTACCAGAAGAACTAGCAACCAAAAATACTAAAATTGCAGATTACCAAAAAAAAAATATAAAAAAGAAGATTTCAAGTCTAGATATTTTAAAAATCTGCCAATTGAGATTTAATGATCATTTTAAACTTAAAAAATATTCAAAAAAAATTGGTATTGATTTTTTATCCTCAGCTTTTGACATGAAAAGTTTAATTTTTTTAAGCAAAGATTTAAAAATGAAGAATCATAAAATACCATCTGGAGAAATAACGAACTTTCAGCTTTTATTTGAACATGGAAAGAGAAAACATAATATTATTTTATCAACTGGCATGAGTTCAATAAAAGAAATAAAAGAAGCATTAAATATATATATTGCAGGATATTTATCAAAGAAAAAAAATTTTACTATAAAGAAGTTTATTAAAAAAAATTTATTAAAATCAAATCAAAAAATTTTATACAAAAAAGTTATCTTGCTTCACTGTGTTTCAAATTATCCGACAAAATTATCAGATTTAAATTTAAAAGTTATTCAAAATTTAAATAAAATTTTTGGTATCAGAATTGGTTTATCAGATCATACTTGTTCAATGTTAACTCCTGCAATTGCTGTTGCATTGGGAGCAAAAGTAATAGAAAAACATATTACTTTAAATAGAAATATGATTGGCCCAGATCATAAGTCCTCAATTTTACCTAAAGAATTTAGTGAGATGGTAAAAAATATAAGAAATGCAGAAAAGATGCTAGGTAAAAGTAAAAAAAAACCAAACAAAAAAGAAATTGCAATTTCTAAAATTGCAAGAAAACACTTAATAACAATAAAAAAAATAAATAAAGGTGATTTTTTTTCTACTAAAAATATTTCCTCAAAAAGAGGAAATGGATCAGTTAAAGCTTCAAAATATTGGAATATAATTGGTATTAGAGCAAAGAAAAAATACGAACCAAATACATTTCTATAAAATAATTTAATTATGAAAATTCTCGCATTAATTACTGCTAGGAAAAATTCTAAACGAGTCCCAAAAAAAAATCTTAAAGTTTTAGGAAATAAATCGTTAATAGAGTGGACAATTAAATCTATAAAAAAAGTTAGAGAAATTTGCGATATTATTATTTCAACAGATGATAAAAAAGTTGCAAAAATAGCTATCAATTCAGGTATACAAGTTCCATGGATGAGACCTAAAAAATTAGCAACGGATAGTGCAAGCTCAGTTGATGTTGCTATACATGCTTTAAATTGGTATGAAAAAAATATACAAAAAGTTGATGGAATTTTACTTTTGCAGCCAACTTCTCCTTTTAGAAGAAGGGAAAGTATTCAAAAAGGACTAAATATGTATAAAAAATATGCGTTTAAAAAGGTCTTAGGTGTAACAAAATTAAAACATAATCCATTATATATTTTTCAAAATAATAATAATAATTTAAAAGAAATATTAACAAAAGAAAATAAAAGACATTTAAAAAAAACAAAAAATTTTTATTTTTTAAATGGATCATTTTATTTAATATCACCGAAGGAGTTAAGAAAAAATAAATCTTTTTTCAAAGGTACATCAAAACCATTAATAATTAACTCGGAAAAAGAAGCTTTGGATATTGATACTTATTGGGATTTTAAAATTGCTCAAAAATTCTTGAGAATGAGTTATTAAATTTATGACAAATATCTTTAAAAAAAGAATTATTTCAAAATTAGAAGTAAAAGGACCAAATTTAATTAAAGGTTGTCAATTTGATGGCCTAAGAAGTTTGGGTCTAGCAAAATATTTTTCAAAAAAATATTTTGATGAGGGCATAGATGAATTAATTTATCAAGATATTGTTGCAAGTTTATATGGCTGCGAACCAAAGTACGAAGAGATAAAAAAAATTTCAGATCAAATTTTTATTCCTTTTACAGTTTCTGGAGGTATAAAAAACTTAGAACAGATAAAAAAAATTTTTGGATCTGGAGCTGACAAAATTGCAATTAATTCGTCAGCAACAAAAAATCCAAAATTAATTGAAGAAAGCGCTAAAGAATTTGGATCTCAATCAATAGTATCAAGTATAGATATTTATTCTTACGACAATATGGCTAAGAATTTAAAGGAAAGAGAAGTTTGGATCAATAATGGAAAAGATAAAACAAATCTAAATTTATTTGAATGGATATCAAAAGTTTATGAACTAGGTGCTGGTGAAATTTTAATTACTTTAATTGACTCTGATGGAATGGGCAATGGATTAGATTTAGATTTGGTGAATAAGATATCTGAGATTTCTAAAGTTCCAGTAATTGTTTCTGGTGGTATAGGAACTGCTAACGATGTATCAAAACTGTTTTCTAATACCAATGTAGATGCAGTTTCTATTTCTTCTCTTTTCCATTATCATTATTTGAAAAATTTTGATTTGAATCCATTTAAAAAAATTAAAAATTTAAGAATGGGGAAAAATATTGATATAGGAAATTACGAATTTATAAATTATGGATATGGAGATGAAAAATACTTGTTTGTAGAGCCTACAAGTATTCCAAACTTAAAAAAAAAATTAAGATCAGATAAAATAGAGGTTAGAATTTAGTGAAAAAAAAAGAAGTAACTATTATAAATTTAGGAATTAATAATATTAAAAAAATAATTAGTGCATTTGAACATTTAGATGCAAATGTCAAAATAGCCAAAAATAAAGCTGATATTACAGATGCAAGTAGATTGATTTTGCCAGGCTTAGGTGCTTTTAAAAGCGGCATGAGTAATTTGGATAAAATAGGCATAATTGATGATGTTTATGAATTTGTTTTTACAAAAAAAAAGCCAATCTTTGGAATATGCCTAGGTATGCAATTATTTTTTGAATATTCAGAAGAATTTAGTAAGACAAAAGGATTAGGGTTTTTAGAGGGCTATTCGTCAATATTAGAAACAAGTAAAAAAGATTTTATTAATATTCCTCATATTGGTTGGAACAAAGTAGTTCAAGAAAATAATAAAAATAATAATGTTTTTTTTAAAAATTTTTTTAATGATACAAATAGTTTTTTTTATTTTGTGCATTCTTTTCACGTAAGGGTAAAAAATCCAAATATTATCGCTGCAAAAACATTATATGGAAACAATAATTTTTGTTCGGCTATCGAATACAAAAATATTTTTGGCACTCAATTTCATCCAGAATTAAGTGGAATAAAAGGATTAGAAATTTTAAAAAAATTTTTAAAAATTTAATATGATCAAAACTTTTGATAAACAAATAGGTCAACTACCAAAAAAAATAAAATTTTGTAAAAACTGCGTTGTCTCAAATCAGCGTCCTAGAACTGATTTTAATAGTAAAGGTGTTTGTTCTGCATGCGAATGGTCTTACGAAAAAAACTTTAAAATTGATTGGAAGCAAAGAGAAAAAGAACTTCAAGATTTACTTAACAAACATAGAAAATCCAACGGGGAGTTTGACGTAATAGTTCCAAGTAGTGGTGCTAAAGATAGCGCATTTGTTGCTCATCAATTAAAATATAAATATAAAATGAATCCATTATGTATAACTTGGGCGCCTGCTGAGTGGAGTCAAATTGGTAGAAGAAATTTAGATAAATTTACGAAAGCTGGATACTTTACAATTGCTGCACTCCATAATGGATCAGTTCACAGAAAATTATGTAGACTTGGTTTTGAATATCTTGGTCAACCTTTTGCACCATTTATATATGGCCAAAAAGCTTTCCCCTATCATATTGCAAATCAACTTAATATTAAATTAATTATGTATGGTGAAAATGGTGAGCTTGAGTATGGAGGCTCAACAAAATACAAATATAAAAGTCAAGAACCTGTCGAAGAGTGGAAAGATTTCTATTTTAAGGGTGCAGCAGTTACCAGAATGATTGAAGTTGGTTACGATACTGGTCTATTTAACAAAGAAGAAATCAAATCAGAATTTTTTAAATTTTACAAAGCTCCAGATCCAAACATTATAAAAGAAAAGAAATTAGAAATGCATTGGTTCTCTTATTTTAAAAAGTGGATACCACAAGAAAATTATTATTATGCCTGCAAATATACAGATTTCGACTCTAACAATTTTGGAAGATCTGAAGGAACTTATACTAAGTATGCAAGTTTAGATGATAAATTAGATGGCTTAGCTTTTTATCTTTCCTATATTAAATTTGGATTAGGAAGATGTTCTAGAGATGCACAACAAGATATCAGAATGAATCATATAACTAGAGAAGAAGGTGTTCGATTAGTTCATTTATATGACGGGGAATTTCCCAAGAAGTATTTTAAATGGTATTTGGATTATTTAGAAATCTCAGAGGAATTTTTTTGGAAAGTAATTGATTTTTATAGATCGAAATCTCAAGTCTGGGAAAAAAAAGCTAATAGTTGGAAATTAAAATATATCGTTAAATAAATAAAAAAATTAATTATGACAAAAATTACAGTTAAACCAAGTATAAGCATTAAAAAAGCTATGCAAATATTACAAAAAACTGCGAAAAAAACTTTAATTGTTATAGATAAAAATAGAAAACTTTTAGGCACTATTACAGATGGAGATTTAAGAAGAAGTATTTTGGCAGGGTCTGATTTTAAAAAAACAATCAGAAATTCGTATGCAAAAAAACCAGAATTTTTGAGAATAAAAAAATATAGCAAAGAGTATGCAAAAAAAATTATGAGGAATAAAAAACTAAGCTTAATACCTATTGTTGATAGTAAAAATAGATATGTAAGCTATATTTCGCAAGAACAAATTTTTGAAAATACAAAAAAAACAAATAGAAAAAAATTTTTTGCCTCAGCAATAATTATGGCAGGTGGAAGAGGAACACGTCTTGGTCCATTCACAGATGTTTTGCCAAAACCACTAATACCAGTAGCAGGAAAAACTATTATTGAAAGAATAATAAATAAATTTTTGAATGTAGGAATAAAAAAAATAGATATTACAATTAATCATAAAGCAAAAATTTTAAAATCATTTTTCGAAGAATTTAATTTAGACTGTGATTTAAATTTTGTTGAAGAAAGAAAACAGCTAGGTACGGCAGGATCAATAAAATTATTAGAGAGTAAATTGAGCGGCAGCTTTTTTGTTACTAATTGTGATATTTTATTAGATATAAACTTAGCAGATTTATACAAATTTCATGAAAAAAATAACTTTTTAATAACGATAGTAGCTGCTTCAAAAAATTATAAAATACCTTATGGTGTATGTGAAATAAATTCAGATAAATTTTTAGAAAAAATCAAAGAGAAACCAAATTTTAACTTTTTTGCTAATACAGGGATGTATGTTTTAAATCCAAAAGTAATAAAAATGATACCAAACAATAAAAACTTTGATATGACCGATTTAATAGAAAAAGTTAAAAAAAATAATCTTAATATAGGTGTTTATCCAATCCCTGAAAATGCCTGGATTGATATTGGGCAATGGCCGGAGTATCAAAAAACTATAAAACATTTTGATGAAAAAAAATATTAATAGAAATTTTTTTCGTGGAATTATGTTTCATTTTTTTCATGATAATAAAAAACATCTTAAAGCACAGGGATCCATATCAAAAAAGAAATTTTTGGAAGTAATTAGTAAAATTGGCAGAAGAAATATTTTAGATCCTGAAGAATTTTATATTAGATATAAAAACAAAACTTTAAGAAAAAATAATGTGTGTTTAACTTTTGATGACTGCTTAAAATCACAATATGATATTGCTTTACCGATATTACAAAAAAAAAAAATTAAAGCTTTTTTTTTTATTTATTCATCTGCATTAACAAATAATCCAGATTTATTTGAATTGTATAGATATTTTAGAATAAATTATTTTAAAAATATAAATATTTTTTATGATGATTTTTTTTCTTTTATAGAACAAAAAAAATTGGACAAATTTTTTTCTAATCAAAAAAAAAAAATTAATTTATGGAAAGTGAATTATAAGTATTACTCTTTAAACGATATAAAATTTAGAATTCTAAGAGATGATTATTTGACTGATGACCAATATAAAAGCATAATGTTAAAATTATTTAAAAAATATAATTTTAATTACAAAAAAATGATTAAAAAAATTTTTTTGAGTAAAAATAATATAAATAAATTAAGTTCTTTAGGGCATGAAATTGGATTACATTTCCATACTCATCCTACAACATTATCTAAGTTAAATTATAAAAATCAATTTGAGGGATATAAAAAAAATAAACAAATATTAGAAAAAATAACAAATAAAAAAATATTTTCGATGTCACATCCCTCTGGATCTTATAATTCTAATACTTTAAAAATTTTAGAAAAATTAAAAATAAAAATAGGTTTTAAAGATAATCTTTTATATAAAAAAAAAATTAACATCAGCAAATTTGAA
>MDTG01010758.1_pt1 | contig 23073 bp, 19 predicted proteins | sample 811421 | NCBI WGS metagenome assembly MDTG01 (sample SAMN05326645, study PRJNA326480) | marine metagenome | isolation source: seawater | place: Pacific Ocean: South East | collected 2011
ATAAATATACTTTGAATAAATAAATTGGTTACTATATGAGTTAATTTTTAATAATTTTAATTTAAAATTTTAAAAATATATATTATGATAAATGAATATTTATATAAAAATTTTGAGAAAAATATAATTTCACAAAATAATAGATTTAAAATTTCCCAAAAAGATATATTTGAACTTAAAGAGTCTTTTAAAAATAAAGTTGTTCTCATATCTGGTGCCGCTGGATCTATTGGGAGTGAATTTACAAAGGATTTAATAAAATTCAATTTTCAGGTAAAAAAAATAATTCTCTTAGATAAGGATGAAAATATGCTTACTGAAATTAATAGAGAATTACTTTTGTATAAAAATTTTAATAAAAAAAATATTAAATTTGTTTGTGCTGACATAAACTCAATTGATATTCAAGACATTCTAACAAAAGAAAAAGTTCAGTTTTACATTAATTTTGCTGCAATCAAGCATGTAAGAAGTGAGGAAAATATTTATAGTATTAAATATATGTTTAAAACCAACTCGATTAATTTTCTACCAAAAAAAAAAGGAAAATTAGAAAAATTTTTTTCTATATCAACTGATAAAACTGTAAACCCATCAAGTATTTTAGGAGTTTCAAAAAATTTAATGGAACAAAATTTAAGTAGATTTAGTAAAAATATTTTATTTGTATCTAGTGTTAGATTTGCAAATGTTTCTTTTTCTAATGGGAGTATTTTGAAATATATTGTTGATAGATTAAATCAAAAAAAAAGTTTTGGTGTACCAAAAAATATTAGAAGATTTTTCATCACACATAGTGAGGCAAGTAGTTTGTGTTATAAGTCTTTGTTAAAAAGAAATAACAATAAAATATTAATCCCAAACCCTAAAATCTTGAGAAAAGATTTATTAATAATGAATTTAGCTGAAAAAATTGTTAAGAAATATAATCTTATACCAAAGTTTTACAAAAAAAAAAAATCAACAACCTACATCAGAAATTTTTGCTATATTTTATTAACAGCTATTAGTGACGGACAAAAATCTTATGAAGAACTGTATTCGGATAGCGAAACTCTTCAATGTGATATTGATAATACTGTATGCAAAGTTGATTTACCAGTATATTCAAAAAAGATACAATTTTTGTTAAATAAAATTATAAAAAGTAATGACATCCAAAGTCTAAAAATTTTAATAAAAAAAACTTTTAAAAATTATCAATCACCTAAAAAGTTCATTAAGATTAGCAAAACGATATAAAAATGATTCTTTTTTATAAATAATTTTATGACAATAAAAAATTTATATTTATAATTCTCTCTACATATAAAATTATGAGTATACAATATCGACCTGAAATTGATGGATTGAGAGCTATATCGATATTGCCTGTCATTTTTTTTCATGCAGGTTTTGATATTTTTAAAGGAGGATTTGTTGGTGTAGATGTTTTTTTTGTGATTAGTGGTTATTTGATAACGTCAATAATCTTAAACGATTTAAATAAAGATAACTTTTCATTTAAAAATTTTTATGAAAGAAGAGCTCGAAGAATATTACCCCCTTTAATTCTTGTATTATTAATTACTTCAATTATCTCATTTGTATTTTTGACACATAGTGAGTTAAGCAGTTATTTTCAAAGCGTAATTTCTTCTCTATTGTTTTTTTCAAATTTATATTTTTATAAAACTACTCCTTATTTTAGAGAAGAAGCCGAGATAGAACCTTTATTGCACACATGGAGTCTTTCAATTGAGGAACAATTTTATATTATCTTTCCAATAACTATATTTTTACTTCATAAATTTTTCAGAAAGTACATTATTTTATTTTTATTTTTTGTTTTTTTTACAAGCTTGTTTATTTGTCAATTTCTGGCTCAAAATACAGGTGGTACATTAAATTTCTATTTTACTTTAAGCAGAGCTTGGGAGCTAACTTTAGGGGCTGCATGTGCATTTATGATTTTTAATCAAAATTTACATATCTCAACCAGAAGTAAAAATTTCATTTCTATAATTGGAATAAGTATGATTATATTTTCTATTCTCTATTTTAGTAAAAATATTATCTATCCATCCTTATACACGCTTATCCCAACATTTGGGACAGCATTAATTATATTATTTGTGGATAAAAATACTCTAATATACAAAATTTTGTCGACTAAACTTATAGTTGGTATTGGTTTAATAAGCTATAGTTTGTATCTTTGGCATCAACCATTGTTAGCTTTTGGGAGAATTTATTTCGAAAATTTTTCAACAGTATATAAGTTAATTGTTCTATTTTTGTCATTATTATTATCTTTATTATCTTTTAATTTCGTAGAGAAAAAATTTAGAAATAAAAATAATGTTAACTTAAAGAATTTTTTAATATTTATTTTAACAAGCACAGTTTTTTTGCTTTTTTTTTCTTACTTTAATCAAAAGTTTTTTTCTTCAAAAAATAGCACTGAGGCCTTACTTGCAAAATTATTAATAAAGAATGATGTTGTGTATGCAACTAAAATGGATGAGAGACAATTTATAAAAAATAGAATTATTTTCGAAACATTAGACCCAAAAATCTTGGTTTTTGGTTCCTCAAGAATAATGGAAATTTCGAGTAAAAATTTTGATGATCCAATGTTAATTTTAGGAGTGAGTGGAGCCTCTATTCAAGATCTTATAGCATTAACTGAAATTGCTTTAGAAAAATTTAACCCAGATAAAATTTTAATTGGGGCTGATCCATGGTTATTGAACAAATACAATAATCAAGCACGATGGAATTCAATTTCAAATGAATATATAATATCATTGAAAAATATTTATCTTAATGAAAAAAAAAATAAAATTTTAAAAAATATAGATCACAACAATGTTTATAATTTTTACGAAAAATTATTAGAATTTTTTTATAATTTTTCAAATATAAGAAATTTAGATTTAGAAATAAAAAAAGATGAGATTAAAGATTTAACTAAAGTTTATATTTTAAGAGATGGATTAAGAGTCGATAAAAAAAATGAGAAAGAAAGAATATTGGATGTAAATATTATAAAATATTCAATGGATAAATATGAATTTTCAGAACAATATTACAATCAATTTAAAAGTTTCGTAAATTATGTTGTTAATGTTCATAATAAAAAAGTAATATTAATTCTAAGTCCTTATTATCCACCATCGTATGAATTGACAATTAAAGAAAAGCCGTTTTATAAAGATCTAGAGGATAAATTCAGAGAATTAAGTAAAAATTTAAACATACAAATAATAGGTTCTTATGATGCCACCAAAATTCCTTGCGAAGAAAGAGAATTTTATGATTATATGCATCCAAAAAAAAGTTGTATGATTAAGATTACAAATCAATTAAATCAATAAATGAAGTAAGTAATTGTTTTTATAAACTAAAATAGCCTGAGTTTGTTTAGTACGTATGTCAATAAATGAGAGAATATTACTGAAAAAAAATCAAAAGATTGTTAAAGAAATTTTTTGGAATGAAGTTGCAATCAAAAAAAGAAACCAAATTTGCTTAAGTGATTATATTGAAAAATATTCAAAAAATTTAAGAGCTAAACTATTAACACTCTTGGAAGATGTAGAATACCAAAATAAAAAATATATAAAAAGTTTTAAATTATATAAAGATTTTAATTTTTGGAATTTGACTAATTTTAGAGAAAAAAATTTATATAAAAAAAATAACTTTTATAAAATCACAAAAGTATTAGCATTATTAGAGATTGTAGAAAACTCCGAATTTGATGATATTCAAATTTTTTTTAAAAATAAGTATAACGCTAAAAGATTATCTCATTTAATTAAAAAAAATAAACGTCAAAAAACATTATTAACAACTATTAATTTTAATTTTTTAAAACATCTTTTTTATGAAGTTTTAAATATATTCAGGGGCATGATCTTTTTGATTTCAAAATTTTTTTATAGTAACAAGAAATATAAAATTAATAGTAAATATAATTTATTTTTTTCCTTTTTTACTTATTTAGATAAGACAAAGCAGAAAAATAAAATTTACAAATCCCTTTTTTGGGGAGACATATCTAATTATACATGCTCTAATTTCGTTCATCTTTATCTCCCCAGTCAAAAATCTAGTAATTTTAATTCTTTAAATAATACTATCAGTCAATTTAATAATTCTAATGAATTTCACAATTTTCTAGATTCATATAGCTCATTTGAGATGATTGTTAATGTATTTAAAACTTCGCTTAAATTAAAAATTAAATATTTTTTCAATAAAAAAAAATACAAATTATTCTATAAAAATTATAATTTGTCTTATTTATTAATTTTAAATTTAAGGGAGAGTTTTTATTTTTACAACATAATTAAAAAAATATATTATTTTTATTTGTTTGAAATCTTTTTTGAAAAAAATAATTTTGAATCAAATTGTTTTTATATTCATGAAAATCAACCTTGGGAAAAATCGTTAATTTATCATTGGAAAAAAAATCAAAATAAAAAAATTTATGGAGTTGTAAACTCATCAATAAGATTTTGGGATTTAAGATTTGCTAAAAACAAAATAAATCCAGATTTTTTACTTACTAATGGAAAAGATAGTTTATCTAAAGTAATTGATTTTGGATACGACAGAAATAAAGTCTTAAATGTAGAGACTTTAAGATATCAAAAAAAATCACCAATAAAAAATAACATAAAAAAAAGAACTAATAAGTTATTGATAATTTTTGATTATTTAAAATCATCTAACAATCATTTATTAAAAGTCCTCAATGAAACAAAAAATATATCGAAATATGATGTTTATTTAAAAGAACATCCTCTTACAAAAATTCGTGATGTAAAATTAAATTTTAAATATAAGTTTTTTAATGAAAATAATAAACTGGATAAATATGATCTTGTGATATGTACAAATAAAACAACAGCACAAATTGATTATTTAATATTAGGATATAAGTTGGCTATATTCTTGGAACCAAATTCATTTAATTTTTCTCCTTTAAAAGGTAGTAAAGACTGTACTTTTTTTAGTAGTTCACTTGATCTTTATGTAATTTTGAGTAAAAAAAAAGTTAAATTCAATAACACTAATAAAGATAAATTTTTTTTAGTGGATAAGCAGTATAAACAATGGAATAAACTACTTAATGAAAGCAAATAATGAATATTTTCTTTTAACTGGAGCTTCCAAAGGAATTGGTAAAGCAACCTTAGATTTTCTTTTAAAAAAAAAAGAAAAAGTCATAGTTCTAGTTAGAAATAAGAAAGATATTATTGAATATATAAAAAATAGAGATTTAGTAATTTTTGAAGGAGATGTTTGTAATAAAAAAATAGTAAAAAAAATATTTAATTTTGCTGGTATTAAAAAGCTTAACATTAAATACTTAATAAACAATGCTGGGCAAAGACAAAGAAAAAATTTTCTCAAAATTTCTGAAAAAGATATAAAAAAAATTTTTGAAGTAAATTTTTTTTCAGTTTTTAATCTGTGTCAAAATTTTGCACACCATAATTTAAGAAAAAAAAATAACGCATCCATTGTTAATATTTCATCTATTGTTGGTAGCTTAGGTTTTAAGGAACTTTCAGGGTATGGATCTACAAAAGCTGCTGTAAATGGTTTGACCAAATGTTTGGCAGCTGAATTTAATGGAAAAATTAGAGTTAATTCAATTAATCCAGGATTTACTAAAACTAGTTTTTACAAAAATTTTTTAAAAAAAAACCATAAGTTATACAAATGGACAATTTCTAGAACACCAATGTCTAGATGGGGAAATCCAGAGGAAATTTCAAAATTGATTTATTTTTTAAGCATAAATGACTCTAGTTATATTAATGGTGAAGTAATAAATATTGATGGGGGTTGGTCAAATACATGAAAATAATAGGATTAATACCAACAAGGCTCAATTCTACAAGACTACCATTAAAAGCACTATTACCAATTAATAATATCCCTTTAGTAATACACACTTATAAACGTGCAAAATTATCAAAAAAATTAGATGATGTTTACATTTGTTGTGATGATGAAAAAATAAAAAAAGTTGCAAAAAAATATGGTGCTAAAGTAATCATGACTTCAAAAAATCATAAAAATGGCACCGAACGAATTAACGAAGCATATAAAAAAATAAAAAAAAAATATGATTTTGTAGTCGACATACAAGGTGACGAACCTTTAATAAGCCCTTATCATATTGACAAAGTTATAAATTTTCACATACAGAATCCAGAATATGATATCATTCTGCCATGTCTTACAATAAAACCAACAATTAATACCAATATTATTAAAGTTTTACTTAATAATAGCAACGAAGTTCTTTACCTATCTAGATCAGATTTACCTTTGTCATTTAAGAAAAATAAAAATAAATCTTTAAAACACTTATCTATAATTTCTTTTAAGCCTAGTTCCCTTGAAAAATTTTCAAATTCAAAAAAAACGTATTTAGAAAGTATTGAAGATATTGAATTGCTGAGAGCTTTGGAAATTGGACTCAAAATTAAATCTGTTAAATTATCAGGAGATAGTTTTTCTGTTGATGTTTTTGATGACTACAAAAAAGCAAACTTTAAAATGTCCAAGGATAAATTTTTTAAAATTTATAAATAGATCTATGCAACTTAACTATCTACTAAATAACATAAAATATAATATTTCTTATCTTAACAAAAATATTTCAAAAATTGATAAAGATATAAATCAAATGAAATCAGATAAAAAAATTTTATTTTTATTTGATGAAAATATTTCAAAAAAAATTGTAAATAAAATTTTAGCTCAACTAAAAAATTCTGGATGTGATGTTTATCAGATCGAATTTTTAGGATCAAAAAAAAACAAAAATTTAAAAGCTGTTTTAAAGATAATTGATTTTTTAATTTCTAAAGGTTTTACAAGAAAATCAATTATTTTAAGTTTAGGTGGTGGTGTTTTAGGTGACCTTTCAGCTTTAGCTGCCAGTCTATATATGAGAGGTTTGCTTTATATGCATATTCCAACAACCATAACTTCAATGGTTGATAGTTGTATTGGAGGAAAAACAGCAATAAATTATCAAGGTATTATAAATTCAATTGGAACCTACTATCATCCGCATAGGGTATATTTATTGAATGATATAATAAAAGAATTACCAGATAGAGAATTTTATTCAGGTTTGCCGGAAATATTAAAGTGCGGATTAATCAAAGACAAATCAATATTAGATATTATGGAAAAACAAACTAAAAAAATTAATATTAAAGAGCCAAATATTACAAGGTTACTTTGCTTTAAAAGTCTTAAAACAAAAATATTTTTTTTTAAAAATGATGTTTTTGAACAAAATGAAAGATTGATGCTTAACTTTGGTCATACATTTGCACATGCAATTGAGATGGCAGTTGCAAAAAATGTAGAAAAGAAAACAGAAATTTTAAGACATGGTGAAGCTGTAGGGATTGGAATGTTATGTGAAATAAAATATGCAAATAATTTAAAAATGCCTTTAACATATAAAAAAACAAAAAAAATTTTAGAATTGTACAATTTACCAACTAATTTGAAGTTTTTATCTTGTAATAAATTCAAACTACAAAATGATATATTTAAGTTTCTTTTTTTAGATAAAAAAAGAATAGGTAGATTTCCTCGTTACATTAATTTAAGATATTTAGGAAAACCCAAAATTGCTGAAATGAGTGATTTTAATAAAATTAATCACATTATTAATGGGATTTTGTGAATTTAATTGATGATTCTAAAAAAATAAAAATATGAAAGCAGTAATATTAGCTGGTGGTTTTGGAACAAGACTTAGTGAAGAGACCGATATTAAGCCAAAACCAATGGTGGAAATAGGTGGCAAACCAATTTTATGGCATATAATGAAAATTTATTCACATTATGGAATAAATGAATTTGTAATTTTGTTGGGATATAAAGGTCATTTTATTAAGGAATTTTTTGCAAATTATTTTTTGTATCAAAGCGACTTAGAAATCAATACTGCAACTGGAAAAGTTAAAAAGCTAATAAATGCAAATGAAAATTGGAAGATAACGTTAATAGATACAGGTTTGAATACACAAACTGGTTCTAGAATAAAAAAAGCTAAAAAATACATTAATAAAAAAACTTTTTTATTAACATATGGTGATGGAATTGGTGATATAGATATACAAGAAACTATAAAATTTCATAAAGCACACGGCAAACTAATAACCATGACCTCAGCTCAGCCAGCAGGTAGGTTTGGATCTATTAATGCTAATCAAAATAATAAAGTAACGGACTTTAATGAAAAGCCCCAAGGAGACAATTCGTGGATTAATGCAGGATATTTTGTATGTGAACCAGAAGTTTTAGATTATATCAGCAACCATGATAATGTTATTTGGGAGCAAGAACCACTTAAAAACTTAGTTAAAGATAATCAGCTTTATACTTATAAACACAAAAAATTTTGGATGCCCATGGATACTATGAGCGATAAAAAAAAACTTAATGAAATTTATGATAAACAACTAGCACCTTGGGTTGTCTGGAATAAAAATAAATAATGTTTAATAATATTTATAAAAGAAAAAAAATTCTTCTTACAGGTCACACAGGTTTCAAGGGAACATGGTTAACGAAATGGTTATTGAATCTAGGAGCATCAGTTGTTGGTGTTTCGAATAAAATCCCAACAATTCCATCAATGTTTGAAATCATTGGTTTAGAAAAAAAAATAAAACATTTAATAATTGATATACGTAATTTTGATGAGTTGAATAAGGTAATATCAAAAGAAAAACCAGATTTTATTTTTCATTTGGCTGCTCAAGCAATTGTATCAACATCTTACAAAGATCCTTTAGATACAATTTCATCAAATGTGATGGGTACGACAAACATATTGGAGTCTTTACGAATTTTGAAAAATAACTGTACAGCAGTTATTATTACAAGTGATAAAGTATACAACAATATAGAACAAATTTGGGGTTATAAAGAAAATGATCAAATTGGTGGCAAAGATGTGTATAGTGGCTCAAAAGGGGCGGCGGAGCTTATAATAAAATCTTATTACAATTCTTTTTTTAAAATTGAGAATTCAAATATTCGCTTAGCTGTTGCAAGAGCTGGAAATGTTATTGGAGGAGGTGATTGGGCAAAAGATAGGATAGTTGTGGATGCAATTTCTGCATGGAGCAGAAAAGAGAGTGTTGAAATACGCAGCCCAAAAGCAACTCGTCCTTGGCAACATGTTTTAGAGCCATTAAGTGGCTATTTAACTTTAGGAATGAATTTGCACAAAAATAGAATTTTAAATGGTGAATGTTTTAACTTTGGGCCAATGACGAAAAAAGACAAAACCGTTGAAGAGCTGATAAAAGATTTAAGCAATTATTGGCACATTGGTAAAAATATAAATCCAGTATTAGTCAATAAAACCAATGATTTCTATGAAGCGAATCTATTAAAACTTAATTGTGAAAAATCACAAAAATTATTAAATTGGTACTCTTCTTTAGATTATGAAAACACCATAAAATTTATTTCAGATTGGTATATAAATTTTTATAATAAAAAAAAAATAGACATGAATAAAATTACTAATAATCAGATATTAGAATATCAAAAAATTGCAAAGTCAAAATTATTAGAATGGACGGCGTAATTTTAACACCTTTAAAAAAAATATATAATCACAGTGGAGATATTTTTCATGGAATGAAAACCACCGACAAAGGATACCATGGATTTGGAGAAGCTTATTTTTCATGTGTCAACAAAGGAGCAATTAAAGGTTGGAAAAAACATAATAGAATAACGCTAAATTTAGTTGTGATTATAGGAGAAATACAGTTTGTTATATTTAATGGTAAAAATTATTTTGAAGCAAAATTGTCAATGGATAATTATCAAAGACTAACTGTTGAAGCCGGTTTATGGATTGCATTCAAAGGTTTTTCAAAAAAAAATATTTTATTAAATCTAGCAAACATAGAGCATGATCCAAATGAATGCGATGTAACTAATCTAGATAGTTTTGATTATAATTGGAACAAAAATTAATACATTAGTTTATATTAAAAAAATGCTTTTAAAAAAATTGAATAAAAATAATAAATTATTAATTGTAGGTGGAACTGGTTTCATTGGCTTAAATCTAGCAAAAAAAGCATTAAAGTATGGTTACAAAATAACAATAATATCTAAAAAAAAACCACTATTAACTAATAGATTAAAGAAAATTGAATATATAGATGTTGATATTAGAAATAAAAAAATTTTATTTTCTAAGCTAAAAAATAAATCATTTAACTATGTAGTAAATTTAAGTGGATATGTAGATCACCAAGAATATTTTAATGGAGGAAACAAGGTTTTTGATACACATTTTAATGGAACTATAAATTTGGTAAATTGTTTGAATAAAAAAAGTTTACTTAGCTTTGTTCAGATTGGCAGTAGCGATGAATATGGATCAAATAGAGCTCCCCAAAAAGAAAACCAAAGAGAAAATCCAATCTCTTCTTACTCTTGCGCAAAAGTAGCTGCAACATATTTTTTACAAATGTTATTTAAATCATATAAGTTTCCAGTTGTCATTTTAAGATTATTTTTAGTTTATGGTATTGGACAAAAAACTAATAGAATCATTCCACAAGTTATTGATGCTTGTTTAAAAAATAAATCATTTCCAACTTCAGGAGGTAGCCAACTACGAGATTTTTGTTATATTGATGATGTGGTTGAAGCAATAATATATACTTTAAATAGCAAAAAAGGGTTTGGTGAAGTAATAAATATAGCATCTGGAAAACCTATACAAATAAAAAAAGTTATAAATTCTATAGTAAAAAAAATTAAACTTGGAAAAGCAAATTTTGGAAAAATTAAATATAGAAATTTAGAGAACATGAAACTTTACGCAGATATTTCTAAAGCCAAAAAAATTTTAAGATGGAAGCCCACTATTGGATTTAATAAAGGTTTGGAATTAACAATAAATTCTGTATTAAAAAAGTGAAAAACTCTCCTTTAATTAGTATTTTAATGAATTGTTATAATGGCGAAGAATATCTTCAATATGCTATTGATAGTATTATAAATCAAAAATATAAAAATTGGGAATTAATATTTTGGGATAATCAGTCAACTGATAGAAGCGCAGAAATTTTTTTGAAGTATAAAGACCCACGTTTAAAATATTATTATTCATCAACTCATACATCACTTGGAGATGCCAGAATATTAGCAGCTAAAAAAATAAAAGGAGATTGGATAGGTATTTTAGATACCGATGATGTTTGGAAACCTCATAAATTAACAAAACAAATTGATGCAATAAACAACTCTAAGGTATTAAAAAAAAATATTGGTTTAGTATATTCGAGAGCAAAGCTAATAGATAAAAACAGTAAAATCATAAAAGAATTATGTCATAAAGATTATTTGACAACCCCAATGCCTGAAGGAAGAATATTACAAGACTTACTTTTTCAAGGAAATTTTATTGTATCAGCTTCTATTTTGATAAATAAATTTTTTTTTGCTGATACAGGTGGATTCCCAAAGGGATATACACATGCATCTGATTATTATATCGCTTGTTCAATTGCAAGCACATCAGATATAATTTGTGTTAATGAATGCTTAGTTCATTATAGAATTCATAATAATAATAATACATTTAAAGACAAAGCTGTTTCATTTGAAGAACAGCTTAAAATTTTTTATATATGGAGCAAATATGCAAACGTTTCGTTAATAAAAAAAAAAAAAAGAATAAAAGAATTGCATACTTTTGCAGGTCTTATGCTAATTAAGTATGATAAACAGTTTATTAAGGGATTAATCAGAATTTTAAAGAAAGGTAATTTATTTTTTGCATTTAGTAATTTAGTTTCTCAACTAAAAAAATAATCAAAACGATAATATGAATATTGATACATTTATAATTGGTACTGGATTTTTGTCTAATAACCTAAAAAAAAAAATAAATAATTCAAAGATATATAGCGCAAATGACTTTATAAAAGAAATAAATGTAATTAGTAAAAAGAAAAAAAAGATAAACCTAATAATTAATTCTTTTTTTGCCACTAAAAAAATAAGCTATTTAAAATCATATGAAGCGTTTGCAAAAAAATCAATCTTTGAGATATCAAAAATTTTAGATTTAATAGATCCCACTATAATTAATAAAATAATTTATACTAGTAGTTCATCTGTTTATGGTTCTATTAATGATAATATTAACATTATTGATGACAACAACAGAAATATTTATGCAGGTTTTAAAATTGCTTCAGAAGTCTTATTAAAAAATTTTTGTAATAAAAAATCAATTTCTCTAAATATATGTCGAATATTTAATTTATATGGAAAAAAAAATGAATTTTCAATTATTGAAAAATTAAAGTATGCAAAAAAGAATAATCAGAAAGTAACAATTTATAACCGTGGACTTTCATATAGAGATTATATTCATGTTGATGACGTGGTGAAAATTTATTCTAACATTTTAAAAAAAGTATCTGGATCAAATTTATATGACATTGGAACAGGAAAGGGCATAAGTGTAATTGAAATAATAAATAAACTAAAATTTAGTCAAAAAGATATTCTTTATAAGAAAAAAGATGTTAACGAAATAACCAATTCTATTGCTGACAATAGACAGTTACTAAAAAAAATTAAGAATATGAAATTTAAGCAGATTGAAAAATATCTTAATATAAATGAAAAATTAAAATTTCAAAAAATATCAAAAAAAAATTATATAGAAAATAACTTAATTGGTTCAGTAATATATGGAGCAGGTTATTCTGGAAAAAGAATTGTAAAGCAAATGTCAGCTTTAGATAAAAACAATATTTCATATTTTGTTGATGATGATCCGAATAAAATTGGTAAATCTATAAATAATATAAAAATAATTTCATTCAAAGATCTGCAAAATATTTCGCGAACCTCTAATGTAAGGAATGTAATTATTGCAATTCCATCTTTAGGATCAATTAAAAGACTAAAATTAGTGAGAAAAATAGCTCCTTATTGTGAGACTGTCAGCACTTTACCAGAAAGAAGTTTCTTTAAGAATAATTCTATTGATGTTTCGGATATTAAAGATTTATCTTTAGATGAATTGTTTGGAAAAAAAAATTTAAAAATAGAATATCCAATAGTAAAAAAATTTAAAAACTCTAAAATATTAATAACTGGTGGAGCGGGTAGCATAGGTACTGAAATTGCTAAACAGTTGGCTAAGTCGAATGCAAAAAAGATTATAATTTTAGATCAATCTGAGTTAAATATTTATAGAATTAGCAAATTATTAAAAAATCCTAAAATAGAATTAGTCTTAGGAGATATAAAAGATGAAAATTTTATTAGTAATTTAATAAAAGAACATAAGATAGATTATATATTTCATGCTGCTGCATATAAACATGTAATATTCTTAGAAAATAATATTCGCAGTGCAATTAAAAATAATATACTAGGAACATATAATTTACTTAAGGCAGTTGAAGGTAAGAAAGTTAAATTCATATTTATCTCAACTGATAAGGCAGTAAATCCAAAGAATATTTTAGGTGAAACAAAAAGAGTTGGTGAAATATTAACCCAAATATTTTTTACAAAAAATAATTACAAGAATGCAAAATTTTTTATTTTAAGATTTGGTAATGTTATTGGAAGTGATGGATCAGCTTTACCATTTTTTTTAAGTCAAATTAGAAATAATCAAACTATTTTATTAACACATAAAAACATGTGTCGATACTTTATGTCAATTAGCGAGGCTTGTAATTTAGTTATTAGATCTTCCGTTTCTCAATATTCAAATAAAACTTTATTTTTAGATATGGGAAAACCTATTAAAATTATAAATATTATTAAACAAATGTTTAAAATTTACTCAAAAGAAAACCAAAAACTTAAAATAAAGATAATAGGAAATAGATTTAATGAAAAATTATCTGAGCAGTTGCTATATAAAAATTATGCTCATAGAACCTCAATAAAAAAAATTTTTTATACAAATGATAATATTGTAAACACAAAAAAATTTATTTTAAATCTAGATAAAATTATTTCACAAATTGATTTACTAAATGAAGATAAATTAAAAAATTTATTAAAAAAATTATTAAAAATAAAATAAATTTTATGAAAATTATTCATATTATAACCGGTCTAAAAAATGGTGGTGCTGAAAATTTATTATATAAAATTTGCAGAAATGACTGTTTGAATAATCATGTGGTTATTTCAATTACTAGTGGCGGTAAATATTTTTTACTACTAAGAAAAATAGGTATTAAAGTTTATAGCTTGGATATGAAATTTTATTCATTGTTAAAATTTTTTTATCTTATTTTGCTTCTACGAAAATTTAAACCTGATATTGTACAAACTTGGTTGGTGCATGGAGATTTTGTAGGTGGTCTAGCTTCTAAATTAGCTGGTGTAAAAAATATTATTTGGACTATACTTTATTCTAAACTAGACATCAGTATAGAAAAAATAAGTAATATTTTACTCATAAAGGTTTTATCAAAGCTTTCATATATTATACCGAAGTCTATTGTAGTTGTTTCAAAAAATTCTAAAAAAAATTGTATTAAACTTGGATATGATAAAAAAAAGATAAATTTGATTCCAATTGGTTTTGACTTATCAATTTATAAAATTAATAAAAATCAAAGATTAAATTTGAGAAAAAAGTTAGAAATTAAAAGAGAAATTGCTCTAATTGGGATTGTAGCTCGTTTTCATCCAGTAAAGGATCATGAAAACTTACTTAATGCACTTTCAAATGTTGTAACGAAAAATAAAAAATTTTGTTGTATTTTAGTTGGTCCTGGAACGAATAAAAAAAATAAGATCTTATTTAATATAACTAAAAAATTGGGATTAGAAAATTATGTAAAGTTACTAGGTCCTAGAAACAACATATCAGAAATAATGAACGCACTAGATGTCAATATTTTATGCAGTAAAAGCGAGGGTTTTCCAAATGTGGTCGCTGAAGCAATGGCTTGTGGAACTCCATGTATTGTAACTGATGTGGGAGACTCCGCATTAATTGTTGGTAAAACTGGATGGGTTGTTCCTCCAAAGAATTCAGAAATATTGTCAAGCACAATTGAAAAAGTATTAGATGACATAAACAAAAAAAATTGGAAAAAAAGATGCTTTCTTGCAAGAGAAAGAGTAAAAAAAAAATTTGAAATAAATAAAATGATAGATTCATATAATTTAATTTGGAAAAAAGCTCATATTTGAAATTGATAAAATAATTATGGATAATTTAATAGGGAGTTTTTTTTTACTATTATTATTTCTTTTGATATTACTTTTCACAAAAAAATATCCTTACTCAACAAATTTTTTATTAATAGCTTTTTTTTTACGAACAATAATTGTTATTTTAACTGAGTATGATTTAATTCGTCTGCCTGATGATACTGGAGATGCAACAAAATTTGAATATACAGCTAGGTTATTTTCAAGAGATGATGGATTGTTAATACTTAAAGATTTTTTTAAACCTGATTCTTTTCTGATCTCTAGAATTATCTCGATTTTTTATATAGTTTTTGGCGAAAGCACTATGGTAGCCAAAGGTATTAGTGTTGCATTAGGTACAGCATCCGTTTATCTTACTTATCTTTTAGGTCTATTATTGTGGGATCATAATTCAGCAAAAAAAGGAGCCTGGATTGTTGCACTATTTCCAACTTTAATTTTATATTCGACTATAACTTTAAGAGAAACTTATATAGTTTTTTTTTTACTAATGGGTTTAATTAATATTGCTAAATTTATAAAAGAATATTCTTTAAATTCTTTTTTATTTGCTATATTTAATTTTTATATTTTAAGTTTATTTCATGGACCAGTAGCTATTGGTATTTTTGTATTTTTCACTTATTTAGCTTTTACTATGCTAATTACAGAAATAATTAAACTTTATAAACTTAGATTAAATAAAAAAACATTTTTATACCTAATCTTTTTGTCTTCAATATTTTACCTTATTTTAAATAGTCAAATTACAATTCCTTACATAGGAACTCTCAAAGGAACTATCAAAATTTTTACTGAGTTAAATTTAATAACAACTAAATTAAATGTTCATATTTCAGACATAGCCTCTTATCCTTCTTGGCTAATTATCAATAATACGAATGAGTTTTATACTAAATCTATAATTAAGATTTTCTATTTTATCTACAGTCCATTTGTCTGGGACGTAAAAACACCTATTCATATTCTGGGCTTATTAGATAGTGTATTTTATATGATTTTAACAATTTACTTAATCCAAAATTGGAGAGCGATTTGGGAAAATCCTATGACACGTGTTATTGTATTGATATTAATTTTTTATTTTATTGTTTATGGAATTTCCGTTGGAAATTTTGGTACTGCTATTCGCCATAGATCTAAATTTGTCGTCATGCTTATTGTTTTAGCGGCACCTAAAATTCATAAATTTATATTTTTAACAAAAAATAAAATATATAAGTGATAATATTATGAAATTTACATTAGTTACCGGGTCAGCTGGTTTTATTGGTTCATCCGTATCTACCATGCTTCTTAAAAGAGGAGATAGTGTTATAGGTATCGATAATCATAATGATTATTATGATCCAAAAATTAAAGATGCAAGACTTAAAAGATTATTAAAATACCCAAATTATCAACATTATAAGATTAATTTAAGTGATAAAAAAAAATTAAAAAAAGTTTTTTTAAATCATAAAATTAATAAAGTTGTTAATCTAGCAGCACAAGCAGGTGTTAGATACTCAATAGAAAATCCACTAGCATATATAGAGAGCAATATAGTCGGATTTGCTCATATTTTAGAAAACTGCCGATATCATAATATTGAACATTTGGTTTATGCTAGCACTTCAAGCGTATATGGCGCTAACACTAAAATGCCTTTCTCTGAACATGACTCCGTCAACCATCCTCTCTCTGTTTACGCGGCTTCAAAAAAATCTAATGAACTAATGGCGCATACATACAGTTATCTTTATAGTCTTCCAACGACTGGTCTCAGGTTTTTCACAGTTTATGGTCCATGGGGAAGACCGGACATGGCTTTATTTAAATTTACAAAGAATATTTTAGAAGACAAATCTATTGATGTATTTAACAATGGTAAACATACAAGAGATTTTACCTATATAGATGATATTGTTGGAGGTGTAATAAAAACTCTTGATAATCCTGCAAAAAGCAACAGTGATTGGGACAGCAATCAACCAGATCCAGCAAGTAGTGTAGCTCCATGGCGTATATATAACATTGGTAATAACAAACCTGTTAAACTTATGGATTATATAGATGAATTAGAAAAAAATTTAGGCCAAAAAGCAAAAATAAATTTTCTACCATTACAAATGGGAGATGTGCCAGATACAAGTGCTAATGTAGATAATTTAAAAGAAACATTTGATTACAAACCTTCAACAACAGTGGCTGAAGGAGTGTCTCAGTTTGTTAAATGGTATAAAAGTTATTATAAATATGATTAAAAAAAGTCAAAACCTTAAATTAGCAATTATAGGTTTGGGTTATGTTGGTTTACCTCTTGCTTTAGAATTTTCTAAAAAAAAAATTAGTAATTGGTTTTGATATCAATAAAAAAAGAATTAAAGAACTGCGTTCTGGAATTGATAAAAATTTAGAGTTTAGTAAAAAAGAATTGTTAATCTCAAAAAAATTAAAATTTACGAATAAAGAAGAAGTTCTTAAATCAGCAAATTGTTTTATTATTACTGTTCCAACGCCTATAAATAAATTTAAAAAACCAGACCTAAAGCCTCTTTTAAAAGCTTCTGAAACAATAGGCAAAATTTTAAAGCAGGGAGACATAATAATTTATGAGTCTACTGTTTATCCAGGTTGTGTTGAAGAAGTATGTGTGCCAGTTTTAGAAAAATTTTCAAAGTTAAAATACAATCATAATTTTTTTTGTGGTTATAGTCCTGAGCGGATTAATCCTGGAGATAAAAAGCACACTCTTCCAAATATAAAAAAAATTACCTCAGGATCTACGCTTGAAGTAGCTGATCTTGTAGATAATTTATATAATGAAATTATAATTGCTGGGACTCATAAGGCCCCCAATATAAGAGTGGCAGAGGCAGCAAAAGTAATTGAAAATACCCAGCGTGATTTGAATATCGCTCTAATTAATGAGTTATCCATACTTTTTAATAAGATGAATATTGATACTCAAGCAGTACTGGATGCTGCAGAAAGTAAATGGAATTTTTTACCCTTTAAGCCTGGTTTGGTTGGAGGACATTGCATTGGTGTAGACCCATATTATCTAACATTCAAAGCAAAAAATATAGGATACAATCCGAAAATAATATTAGCAGGTAGAGAGTTAAATGATCAAATGGGTAATTTTGTAGTCACGCAAATAATTGCAGCAATGAAAAAAAAATCTATTAAAATTAAAGGTTCTAAAATATTAATTATGGGGCTAACATTTAAAGAAAATTGTCCTGATTTACGTAATTCTGGTGTTGAAAGTGTTGTAAAAGAATTGGCTAAATATGATTGCAAATTAGATCTTTATGATCCTTGGGTTGATAGAGAGGATATTAAAAAAAATTATAATATATATCCTAAAACAAAACTAAGCAAAAATACTTATGATGGAGTTTTAATAACTGTTGCTCATAAAGAATTTAAAGATATGGGTATCAAAACAATTTCACAACTATGTAAAAAAAATAGAATCATTTATGATTTAAAATATTTGTTTGCTAAGGATCAAGTTGATTTAAGGCTATGAGAATGATTCGCTTATAATGAAAAATATTGATCTTAAAACTGTTGAAAGTTTTGGTGATGAATGGCTTAAATATGATCAGTCAGGCATGAAAGAAAATGAGTCAGCCAAATTATTTAAAAGATATTTTTCAATATTTCCATGGAATAAATTACCAAAGAATTCAAAAGGTTTTGATATGGGCTGTGGTAGTGGTAGGTGGGCAAAATTTGTAGCGTATAAAGTAAGGCATTTACATTGTATTGACCCATCTGAAGCAATTAATGTTGCAAAAAATAAACTTAAAAAATTTAAGAATATTACTTTTCATCAAAAATCTTTAGACAATATCAGTTTAAAAACTGGAAGTCAGGATTTTGGGTATTCCTTAGGTGTTTTGCATCATGTTCCAGATACACAGGAAGCAATAAAGTCCTGCTCAAAGTTATTAAAACCAGGCGCACCTTTATTAATTTATATCTATTATAATTTTGATAATCGTCCTTTGTGGTTTAAATATTTATGGAGTTTCACAAATTTAATAAGACTTACTATCCATAGATTGCCTAAATTTTTAAAGTTTTTATTTTGTGATTTAATTGCAATTTTTGTTTATTTTCCTTTAGCTAGAATTGCCTTGATGATTGAAAGAATTGGAATTAATTTTGAAAATTTTCCTCTAAATTTTTATAGAGATAGAAGCTTTTATGTAATGCGTACAGATGCAAGAGATAGATTTGGGACACCATTGGAGAAACGGTTTTCAAAAAAAGAAATAGTCGTAATGATGAAGAAAGCAGGATTAGAAAAAATTAAATTTAGTAATTCAGAACCTTTCTGGACTGCTATTGGATTTAAGAAAAGATAAAGTATGTGTGGAATTTGCGGATTTTATTCCAAGTCTTTACCAACATCTAACAACACAATTAAGCAGATGAATTCTGCTATTTTTCATAGAGGACCTGATAGTAATGGAACTTGGCAAGATAATGATGCAGGAGTTGTTTTTGGCCATCAAAGATTGTCTATTTTAGATTTGTCTTCTGCAGGTCATCAACCAATGAAATCAAATTCAGGAAGATTTATTATAACATATAATGGTGAAATTTATAATCATTTAGAATTAAGAACAGAGCTTGAAATAAAAAATCCTGGTATAAAATGGAGAAGTAATACAGATACTGAAACTTTATTAGAAGCAATTGAAAACTGGGGACTTGAATTAACATTAAATAAAATAGTTGGTATGTTTGCTTTTGGTGTGTGGGATAAAAAAACTCGATCATTAATTTTAGCCAAAGATAGAATGGGAGAAAAACCGTTATATTTTGGTTGGCAAGGCAAAGGGGTTAATAGAGTTTTTCTATTTGGATCTGAGCTTAAAGCGTTAAAAAAACACCCTGAATTTTTAGGAGAAATTAATCGAGATATGATTGCAGTACAACTTCGCCACAATTGTATTCCAGCACCATATTCAATTTACAAAAATATCTATAAACTTTCCCCTGGAAATTATTTGATTTTAAAAGAAAATGATTTGAGGTTGGGCATATCACCTCAGCCAAAACCATATTGGTCTATGGTAGACACTGCTATTAATGGAGTTAATGATTATTTAACCTCGAATGAAGAAGATATTAAAAGAGACTTAGAACAACTTATTCAGAATTCCATAAAGCAACAAATGATATCAGATGTACCTTTAGGAGCTTTTATTTCTGGAGGAATTGATTCATCATTAATCGTTGCGTTGATGCAAAAGGTTTCCTCCAGGAAGATTAAGACCTTTACTATTGGTTTTGATGAAAAAGATTATAATGAAGCTAAATATGCAAATAAAATTGCAAAACATCTTGGTACAGAACATACAGAAATGTATGTTTCGCCAAAACAAGCTTTGGCAGTAATACCTAAATTATCAACAATATATGACGAACCATTTTCTGACTCTTCTCAAATACCAACTTTTTTAGTTTCAGAATTAGCTAAAAAACAAGTTACAGTGTCTTTATCAGGTGATGGTGGTGATGAAATATTTTGTGGATATAATCGTTATGTAGAAAGTAATAATTTTTGGGGGAAATTAAGTTTAGTGCCATTACCTCTTCGTAAAATTTTAGCATTAATGATGCAATCAATATCAGCTGAAAACTGGAATAAATTATCTCAATTAACACCAATTTTAAGTCGCTACGCAAATTTTGGAGATAAAGTACACAAGGGTGCAAGCATATTACATTGTAAGGAATTATCCGATGTTTATTATATGCTAGTTTCGCATTGGCAAAACCCAACAGAAGTCGTATTTGATAGTAAGGAGCCCGAAACTTTATTAACCTCAAAAAAACCTAAATTTTTAGGATTGAATAGCCAACAAAAGATGATGGCATTAGATTCTTTAACTTATTTGCCTAACGATATACTTGTTAAAGTTGATAGAGCTGCCATGGCGTTGTCTCTGGAAACAAGGAGCCCTTTTTTAGATCACAGGATAATCGAATACTCATGGAGAATTCCACAATCTTTAAAATTAAAAAATGGTCAAAGTAAATGGATTTTACGTGAAATTCTTTATAAGTATGTGCCAAGAAATTTAATTGAAAGACCAAAGATGGGTTTTGCTATTCCAATTAATATTTGGCTACAAGGCCCACTTAGAGAATGGGCAGAAAATTTGTTAAGTGAAAAAAGTTTACAACAATATGGATATTTCAATTCAGATTTGATACGCAGAAAATGGAAAGAGCATCTTTCAGGTAAAAAAAATTGGCAAAATCACTTATGGAGTGTTTTAATGTTTCAGTCATGGATTAGTTCGAAATAAAAAAGAGGGGAGGTAAGTTATAAAAATTTTATTTATTATTAATAATCTAAGCTATTTTGTTTCACATCGCTTGTCTATAGCAGAAGCCTCTAAAAAAAAAGGGTATGATATTTCAATAGGTTATGGAGAAATTGGAGATATAAATCCAAATATAATTAAAAATAAAGGTTTCAAGATCTATCCTCTTTCGATGCATCGAGGGGGAACAAACTTTTTTCAAGAAATAAATACAATTTATTCAATATGGAAACTTTTAAAAGAAGTACAGCCTGATATTCTACATTTAGTAACAATTAAACCATATCTTTATGGGGGAATTGTTGCGCGTCTAACAAAAGTACCTTGTGTAGTTTCTGCTATTACGGGACTTGGAAGTTTATTTATTCAAAACAGCTTTAAAAACACACTCATTAGAATTTTACTTTACCCTATCTTTAAATTTGCTTTAGGTCATAAAAATCAATCAGTAATTGTTCAAAATAATGAAGACTCAGAATTTTTAATGGACTGGGGAGTTCTTGATTTAAAAAAAACTATTTTAATTAAGGGTTCAGGAGTGAATTTAAGTAAATTTTCCGTATTTGATGAACCAAAGGGTGTGCCTGTAATATGTTTTGTAGGCAGATTGTTGAAAGATAAGGGTGTTAATGAATTTGTTTCTGCTGCCAGAATACTTAATAAGAGAGGTGTTAATGCAAGGTTTCAATTGGCTGGTCAAAAAGATTTTATGAACCCAACTGGATTAAAAGCTGAGGAAATAAATTATATTCATGAAGAAGGAATTGTCGAGGTTTTAGGATATCAAAAAGATATATCAATATTATTTGCTAAATCACATATTATATGCCTACCCTCTTATCGAGAAGGATTACCAAAAGCACTTCTAGAGGCTGCTGCCGCAAGCAGAGCAATTGTTACAACAGATGTTCCTGGATGTCGTCAATCTATAATACCTAACAAATCTGGTTTACTTGTTCCAGTAAAAGATTATAAAAAATTAGCGGACGCAATTCAATGGCTGATTAATCATCCTGTGGAGCGGATTGCCATGGGTAAAATTGGTCGTCAATTAGCCCAAAAAGAATTTAGAGTTGAAAAAATTACTCAAAGTCATTTAGCTGTTTATCAAAAATTAATTAGTAAAATTTGATGATTTGTTAATTAGTTTTATATTAAGCTATATTTATTTAATAGCCCATATCGTATAGAAAAAAATATTTTAAAAAAAATTATAAATAAAGCTAAGGATGTAAGAGAATTTATATATATAAAACTTATATATCCAATAATAAAAAAAATAATATTTGTAATTGATATTATAAAATTTACCCAAAAAAGTGACTTAGTTTTATGATACAAAACATGGTGTAAATGATCCTGCCCTGATTTGAAAATATTTTTTTTTTTTATTAGTCTAATTAAATTAATTGATAAAAATTCATAAACAAAAATTGAAATTGACCATGCA
>MDTG01326953.1_pt1 | contig 23072 bp, 20 predicted proteins | sample 811421 | NCBI WGS metagenome assembly MDTG01 (sample SAMN05326645, study PRJNA326480) | marine metagenome | isolation source: seawater | place: Pacific Ocean: South East | collected 2011
AAAAGGAATATTCTTGATGGTAAAATGAAAAAATTTGTTAATGATAATACATTATTGAAACAACCTTTTGTCAAAGACCCTTCGACATCATTATCTAAAATTATAAAAGACAATAATATTATATCTTTTGTTCGCTATGAGGTTGGTGAGGGCCTAGAAAAAAAATCTGAGGATTTTGCACAAGAAGTTTATAATCAAATAAGTTAAAATTATATCATGTTTGATACAATTAAAGCAGAGACTACGTCTACCATGGATAAAAGTATAGATAGCTTTAAAGCTACACTATCTAAAATTCGCGCTGGTAGGCCAAATCCGAGTATTCTAGATCAGGTTGTTGTTGATTATTTTGGATCGAATACACCAATCAAACAACTTGCTAATATAACTGTTACCGACGCATCGACCATTTCTCTCAGCGTTTGGGATAAAAATGCAGTATCAGCGATTGAAAAATCTTTATCTGAATCTAATCTTGGTGTGAATCCAGCTGTAAATGGTACAAATATTCATATAAAGTTTCCTCCACTTACACAAGAAAGAAGAGCAGATTTAAATAAAATTGTTAAAAAAGAAAGTGAAAACATTAAAGTTACTCTCAGAAATATCCGAAGAAATGCAAACACCTCTATATCCAATTTAGAAAAAGAAAAAAAAATTTCGAAAGATTTTGAACGTGATTATACAATCGAAATTCAAGAACTAACTGATAAATATATCAAATCCTCAGAGGATATTACTGCAGCAAAAATTGAAGAGATTAGCGAAGTTTAATATTGAAACATATAGCCTTTATAATGGATGGCAATGGTAGATGGGCCAAAAATCAGGGTAAATCAAGAGATTATGGCCACAGGATAGGATCGTCTAAAGTATATGATATATTCAAAAGTTGTGTTGATTTAGGCTGCAAGACTGTTACGTTTTTCGCACTTAGTAGTGAAAATATGTCAAGACCAGAGGCTGAAACAAAAAATATTGCTCTTCTTCTTCAGGAATCTATAAATAATCATTTTGATGATTTAATAGAAAATAATATTAAGTTTAAAGTTATTGGTAAAACATCATCCCTGTCAAAAGAAATTAGGGAGACTATAAGTGAAGCAGAACATGCAACTCAGAGTTTTGATAATTATAAAATGAATATTGCATATAATTATGGAGGACAATGGGACATTATAAATGCTGTAAGCAATGCAATCAAAAATAAAGAATCTATTGACTTATCAAATATCACGAAGTATTTATCAACTGGAGATGATTTCCCAGATTTAATAGTACGTACAGGTGGCTATCAAAGAATAAGTAATTTTATGATATGGCAAGCAGCTTATAGTGAGCTGGAGTTTCTAGACATACTATGGCCAGAAATAACGAAGGATCATATAAAAGAAATATTCAATCAACACATAAATACGAAAAGAAAATTTGGTATTGTGTGATGACATCTGATCTTTTAAATAGATTTTCCACAGCGGCAGTGTTGATATTTTTATTGTGCTTATTATTTATATCAAATATTAATATGCTTTTTATTTTTACGATATACCTTATTTGTACTTACTGTTATTTTGAGTGGATATCATTCACTTCGACACCTTTCTACAGTTTAGGACTTTTTGTCATCTTAATGATATTTATCAATTATACTAATGTTATTGATATGAAATACTTCTCTATAATAACCCTAGCCATCTGGGTTGGATTGATCATGTTTATGTTATTTGCTAAAGATATGTTAGCAAAATACATTACAAAATATTCTAACCTTCTTGGTATATTTATTATTTTGACATTTTTTTTACATTTTATAAACTTCTATCCATATAGTAATAACTCTCTTTCTGTATCAAATATAGTTGATCATAAAAATTACATAATTCTTTTTATTATTCTTCTCTCTTGTATTGATATATTCGCATATTTCTCTGGTAAGTTTTTTGGAAAACATAAGATTACTAGTAAAATTAGTCCAAACAAAACTCTCGAAGGCTACATAGGTGGCTATTTATTTACAATGATTATATTTATTTTTTTATATAACTATTATGATATTGTTTGGACATCTCTTGATTTAGTTTTTCTCTCATCATTAATACTGTTAGCATTTTCAGGAGATCTTTTTATGAGCTTTGTTAAAAGAATATATAACATAAAAGATACTGGTAATATTCTTCCCGGGCATGGTGGATTGCTAGATAGATTAGATAGCTATTTTCCATCTTTACCTTTATTTTTTATCTGGATCATGTTGTGAAATATATATCAATTCTTGGATGTACTGGTTCAATAGGAAGGAATTCCCTTTCTGTAATATCAAATTTATCAGATCATTACAAAATCCATACTTTGACATGTCATAAAAATATATCTCTTCTATTTGAACAAATTAATAAATATAAACCTAAATTGGCAGTGATAACAGATCATGATTCATACGAACAATTTATTAATAAATATGGGAAAAAGTATAACAATACTAAAATACTTTTTGGAGTTGACGGACTTGAAATGGCCGTATCTGACGAACAAGTCTCTATTGTCATTGCTGCTATAACTGGTTTTTCATGCGTTAATCCAATCATACTAGCGATAAAAAATAATAAAACTATACTAATGGCCAATAAAGAAATTCTTGTAAGTGCAGGTGATTTTATAATTTCAATTTTGAATCAATCTCAGTCAACCCTTATACCAATTGATAGTGAGCACAATGCTTTACTCCAAGTGATTTTATCATCAGGTCTTGAGTATAAAATTAATGATAAAGAATACTATAGGTCAAAGATCAAGAACTTAATACTTACAGCTTCTGGGGGACCATTTATTGATATAGAATCAAAAAATTTAAAAACTATCACACCTGATGATGCAGTAAAGCATCCAACATGGTCTATGGGAAAAAAGATATCAATTGATTCTGCAACTATGATGAACAAGGGTTTGGAAATCATTGAAGCAAAAGTACTATTTAATCTAAAATTAGATAACATAAAAGCTGTAATTCATCGACAGAGTAAAGTTCATGCGCTAGTAGAGTTTTTTGATGGGACTGTAATTGCTCATATGTCTAAGCCAGATATGAAAATACCAATATCATACGCATTGACTTACCCTCAGAGAATTTATGAATATAGAGATGATGATTATGAATATACAGATTTTTCTTTTCAAGAGCTCTCTCTTGATAAGTTTCCTTGTTATAGATTGTCTAGAAATGCTGCTGAAACTGGAAAAAATTCAGGATTAATACTTAATGCAGCTAATGAAATTAGTGTAGAATACTTCTTGGGACGTAAAATATTATATACTGATATCCCTAAAATAATTGAGGATGTCTTGGATACTAGCGAAGTTATTAAGCATAGTGATATTGAATCAATCATCGAGAATGATAGAGAGATAAGAAATTTTACAAAGAATTTAATTAAGAACAAGTATTTATAATTATGGAATTATTTTACAGTATTTTAGGATTTATAATTGCAATCGGTATTCTTGTTACATTTCATGAGTATGGACATTTTATTGTTGCTAGGTTTTGTAATGTTAAAGTTCTAAAATTTAGTGTGGGTTTCGGTAAACCTATATATAGTTCAAAATCAAAAAACTCATCAACAGAATATTCACTTTGTATGATTCCGCTTGGAGGATATGTACAAATGCTAGAGTCAAAAACACCAGAAGGTGAATCCAATAACATTAATGAGAGTGATTACAAATATTGCTTTGATAAAAAAAGTGTTTTTCAAAGATTTGCTATAGTTGCTGCGGGGCCAATATTTAATTTAATTTTAGCTGTTATATTTTTTACTTTTACGTACATGAATGGCATCGGAGGCATTAAACCAATTATAAAGATTAATGATACTGATGATACTTACCAGGTCATATCAGTAAATGAAACTTCTGTAAAACGTTGGCAAGACGTCCGCATAGAACTTCTAAATAACATAATGGATCAAAATAATATATCGCTATCTCTTATTGATAAAGATAATAATCCTTTGAAGTATGATTTGCCATATAACTCATCAATTCTTAATAGTGAAGGTGATATAATTCAAAATATTGGAATAAAGCCTTTTTACCCTAGTGCGGATACTACAATTGGATCTGTATCAAACGACACTAATAATAAAAATATTCAAGTCGGTGATAAGATACTTTCAATCAACGAGACCATAATAAGCTCTTGGAATGAATTTGTTCAATTTATCAGGAATAATCCCGATACAAAGATATCTATAACTGCAAATAGAAATAATCAGATAGTGGTATATGATGCGACAGTACTGAATAAGGATGGTAATGGGTTTTTAGGTGTGTCAAGAAAACCTGACATGTCAAATTTTGTTGATATTCAATATAACTTTAACGATTCGTTCAATAAAGCAATTAACAGCACCTCTGATTACACAATTCTAACATTTAAAATGATTGGGAGACTAGTTGTCGGGGATGCAAATGTAAAAAATTTGAGCGGACCACTATCAATTGCACAGTTTTCAGGTAGATCTTTAGAGATGGGGTTATCATATTTTCTATATCTACTTGCTATTTTGAGTGTAAGTCTGGGAGTTCTTAACCTTTTGCCTATTCCAATGTTAGATGGTGGTCATTTGGTGTATTATACATATGAAATGATAACAGGTCGTGAGTTACCCCAAGCTTTTCAATATGCTGCTCAGGTAACCGGCGTTGCTATTTTAGGCTTAATTATGATTATCGCATTTTATAATGATTTCATACGAATATTTTCATGAATAAATTATTTACCCTTATCTTACTACTATATATCTACCCTCTGAATTCTTTTGCTACAAGTGAACAAGCGAACTATATAAGCATAAATGGAAATAAGCGCGTGTCTGATACTGAAATTATTGAGTATTCGGGATTTGAGGTAGGCAAAATTTATAGTACCGAAGATATTTCTCAAGTGATTAAAAACTTATTCTCAACTAATCTCTTCAAGGATATCCAAGTTAAACTTGAAAATAATAACTTAGTAATAAGCGTTGTTGAACGTTCAATTATTTCAAAAATTACTATACGAGGAAATAAGTTGATTGAAACAGATCAAGTTTTATCGTCACTCAAAGGTGTAGGTATATCTCAAAGTAAGCCTTATAGTAAAAATCTAATAGACAAAGTTAAACAAGAACTTATAAGACTTTATTATGATAATGGCAGATATTCCTCTTCTGTTTTAATTGAAGAGAATCAACTTGATAATAATCTTCTAGAATTGTCACTTACGATTGATGAGGGAGATGCTTCTACTATAAAAGAAATTAAGATAATAGGAAATAAATCTTTTTCTGATAGACAAATTCAGTCACTAATAAAATCTGGTCCTAAATATTGGTTTGAAGTATGGTCTGAAAAAGATATATACAATAATACTCTTCTAGATCAAGATATTGAATCTATTGAAAACTTTTACTTTAATAAAGGCTATGCAAAGTTTAGCCTTGTATCAAAACAAGTAAATTTATCACCTGATAAAAAAGATATATTTATTACAATTTCTATAAGTGAGGGTGATCTATATAGATTTGGCGATATTTCACTTTATGGTCTGGAGAGTTTCGATCAAGATATTTTTAGAGAGATACTATCTTTTAACTTAAAACCTGGTAATTCTTTTTCTAGATCGAGTTTAGAAAATACAAAAAATAGTATTGAATATGTTTTAGGGGAACAAGGATATGCATTTCCACAAATTACCTATAATGCAATTTTTAAAGATACTACAAACTATGTCGATATTTCATTTAGAGTAGATCCTAAGAAAAAATCTTACGTTAGAAGAATTAACATTAAAGGAAATTCAAAAACTAATGATGAGGTTTATCGAAGAGAGCTCAGACAAATTGAGTCGTCCTTATACTCGCAAGGTAAGGTCGATAGATCAAAACTTAGGCTACAGAGACTAAAGTTTGTAAATGATGTAGAAGTAAAAAAAAATATAGTCGATCAAGATAATGGCATTATAGATATGGACTTTGTACTAGAGGAAACCCAATCAGGAGAATTTAAGATTGGCGCGGGTTACTCAGATAGTTCAGGTGCTATCTTTAACGCAACTATTCAACAAGATAACTTTCTAGGCAAAGGAAATAATGTTGCATTACAAGTAGAGAGGAGTTCTTATAGAAAACTTTTAAAATATAGCAATACAGATCCATATTTCACAAAAGATGGTATTTCTAAGACAACCAGTTTAGTTTTTAGCGAGACAGATGTTTCATCAACATCTACAGCTTCTTATCTTTCTGATACCTTTGCTTATGGTGTAAACTATAACGTCCCTATATCTGAGACGAAATCATACGGTTATGGAGGAGAAATAGTATTAACAGAATATTCAACCACGTCATCATCACCAACTAATGTTACAAGCTTCATTAATAAACACGGGACTACTCATTTTGGATTCCTTTTAAGTGCTAACTTAGTCGAGGATACTAGAGATAGAACTGTATACGCAAACTCTGGATATAGACAATCCTTATCTTCTTCACTATATATTCCTCCAGATTTTGATTATTCTTACGTATCACTGAGGTATAGAGGCGAGTACAACACACCATATACTCTAGACTTTCTTGGTATGTTTGATTGGGGGACTACATTTAGAGTGAAGCCACAGCTTGGTATGGGAGTTGGGTTAATCGGTACCTCAGAATTGCCTTTTCATGATAAGTTTTTCTCTGGAGGTAATGAGACTGTTAGAGGTTTTGACTCAAATAGTTTGGGACCGCTAAGGAACAAAACAACATGTACTGCCAAAACATGTGATGCTATTGGTGGCGATTTTATTGCTGTCATACAGAACGACTGGGTATTTCCACCACCACCTTTTCTGGGCGAGGATAACAGACAATTTAGAGGCTCATTATTTATTGATATTGGTAATGTATTTGAAGATATATCTGATTTTAGTTATAGTGAGTTACGAGGTAGTTATGGAGTACAAGCAAATTTTAGGACTCCAGTTGGAGCGGTGTCGATAGGTTTTGTTGACACATTTAAATCGAAAACAGGTGATGATACAAAACCAGTAATATTTTCACTCGGAGGAACATTCTAATGTTTAAAAAATACTTAATAATATATATTATGCTAGTCTTCCCTCTAGCTAGTTTCGCAGAGACAAAAATTGGTATTGTCAAGCTAGACATATTATTTCAAGAAATACCTATTTACAAAGAATCTCAAAATAACTTAAAAAAACAATTCGAACCTAAAGCAAATGAATTAAAGAAGATAGAAACATCATGGAATAATCTTAATGATGATTATTTAAAAAATGAGCGAGCATTATCAAAAAATGAAAGACAAAAAAAGATCAAGGAAATTAATGCTATAGAAAAAAAATTTCGTGATACACAAAAAAAACTTCAGAGCGAGCTTCAGACAAAGCAAAACTCAGAACTACAAAGAATTAGGACAATTGTAGAAAAAGCCATAAATGAATACGCTAAAGATAATGAATATGATCTTATCTTAAGAGCTGATGGCACAACCCTTTACGCAAAAAAATATGTTGATATAACTCAAGAGATTATTGATAAGCTTAATTGATATGAATCTTGATAAAGGATATACATGTTCTGAACTTAGTGAAGTTCTTCAAGCAAAGTGTGAAAACTCAAATGATATCATTTTCAAAAAGATGTCAACACTCTCTAATCCTTTACAAGACTCACTAGGATTTGTCACAACGAAAGAAACATCCCAAGACTTGTCTATATTCTCTGGACTAATTGTTCCAATAGATTTTATAAATAATCAAGAAACTAAAGTCCCTTTGTTCATGTCAAATAATGTAATGCTTTCAGTATCTAATTTATTAAAGAACTTTAATGATGATCTTTCCTATTCTAAGCTAGATAAATTTCATAACGTTACAGTAGGTGAAAATGTATCTTATGGTAAAAACTGTATTTTTTATCCTGGTGTTTTTATAAATCATAATACAACTATTGGTAACAATGTAATTATACATCCCAATGCTGTTATAGGGTCTGATGGATTTGGTTTATATAAAAAAGACGACTTATGGTGTAAAATACCTCATGTTGGATCTGTAATAATAGAAGATAATGTCGAGATTGGATCAAATACAACTGTAGATCGTGGTCTTATAGATAGCACAATCCTAAGAGCAAACTGTAAAATAGATAATTTAGTACAAATTGCTCACAATGTGATAATAGGAGAGAATACAGCAATTGCTGCATGTACTGGAATTGCAGGTAGCACACAGATAGGAAAAAATTGTACGATTGGTGGAGGAACAGGCATAACAGGTCATATTGAGATCTGCGATGATGTGCATATTCACGGGATGACAACAGTCACTAAATCCATTAGAGAAAAAGGTCAATATGCATCATCCATGGCAGCTGATAATGTTCGTAATTGGCGAAAAAATCAAGTAATATTCAGGAACTTGCAAAAAAAACAACAGGGTAAACAATAATGAATATACAAAACTACCTACCACATAGGTTTCCATTTCTTCTAATAGATAAAGTTATTGAAATTAAAAAAAATAAATCAATAATAGCTCAAAAAAATGTAAGTTTTAATGAACCATTTTTTCAAGGCCATTTCCCGGATTATCCTGTATTTCCAGGAGTACTTCTTCTTGAGACTATGGCACAAGCTACTGCAATTCTTGATGTTGAAAGTAATCAAAGAGATATGAAAGAATATTTATACTATTTTGTAGGAGTTGATAAGGCAAGATTCAAAAAACAAGTAGTTCCTGGTGATATAATAATTATTACTGCCGAATTAATTCAGAGTAAGACTGAAATACATAGATTCTCAGCCGAATGTAAGGTAGAAAATTCAACTGTATGTACTGCTGATTTAATTGGAGCAGTTAGAAAAAAAGATGATACATGAAACCGCACAAATACACTCATCTGCAAATATTTCTGGCGATGTAGAGATAGGCGCATTTGCTATTATTGATAAAAATGTTTCTATAGGTACAGGCAGTGTTGTAAAAGAGCATGCTGTAATCAGAGAAAATACATCACTGGGCAAGAATAATACTATATATCAATTCGCAACTATAGGTGACGTGCCGCAAGATTTGAAGTTTAGTGGTGAAGAAACTAAAACTACGATAGGGGACAATAATATTTTCAGAGAGTACTCAAGCATTCACAGAGGTACTGAAAAAGGTATATCAAACACAATAGTAGGGAATAATAATTTATTTATGGCTTACACTCATGTTGCACATGATTGTATTATTGATGATCATTGTATCTTATCAAATGCTGCAAGTTTAGCAGGTCATGTAAAAGTAGAATCAAATGTTTCATTAGGCGGTTTTACTCTAGTTCATCAATTTTGTACCATTGGTAAATATGCATTTTCTGGACTAGGTACTGTAATTTCACAAGATGTGACTCCATATACTCTTGTTGCAGGAAATCATGCTAAAGCATATAAGATCAATTCCGAAGGACTCAGAAGAAATGAATTTAGTGATGATACAATTAAAAACTTAGAAAAATGTTTTAAAATCTTTGTAAAATCAAGCAACCCAATGGAAGAAAAAAATAAAATATTTAATGAATTAGGAATATCTGATGATGAGGTAAGTTATTTTATTAAATTCATAAAAAATAGCCAAAGAGGCTTTATCAGATAGGATTCAAGAGTTTTTCAGCAAGAGTAACAAGATCATCTGACGATTCTAAAATAAGCTGTTTTTCTAATCTATCATAATCTGCTAACATCTTATTTCTCATATGTTCATCGGAATCTATCTTGTTAAGCTCTACCATAATATCTACTTGGTCTGAGTATGAAGGCTGAATATATTCTTTAACTATTGGTTCTGTCCCCATCTTCTCACCAAGTATAAGATTTACTAGTCCGATATACTTAACTTTTACTAAACTTTTCATTATCAGATAAGATAGAAATGATAACTTATATACTATAATCATTGGAATTCTTAGTAGTGCAAGTTCTAATGTGATTGTACCAGATGCGCATATTGCTTTTTTACAATTACTAATCATATTTATATCTTTTCCTGATTTAAGATATTCATGGTATTCATTAGGTAATAATTTAATTAATAATTCTTTTGAGGTTTGATTAGCATAAAATATTGCTATTTTTTCATTTTTACTGTTTTGCACACAATCTAGCATAGTAAATAAATTATTTTTAATCTCTGATTCTCTACTACCAGGAAATATACCTAGATCAATCGTTCTCTTTTCATATTCAGTTATTGACTCGAATAAAATCTTTTTATTTGCCAATGGATGTCCTACAAAAGTGACGTTATCAGTATATTTTTGAAAGAACCTTTCTTCAAAAGGAAATATAACAGCAAGATGATCTATATTATCTATAAAAGCTTGCGCCCTTTTCTCCCTCCATGCCCATACTTGTGGTGCAATATAAAATAAAACGGGTATGCCAAGATGTTTTGCAAATTTAGCAATTTTTAAATTAAACTCAATATAATCAACACAAATTATTAAATCTGGCTTATCTTTTTTTATATGATCTTTAGCTAACTTCAATGCCCTTGTAATTTCTCTAAATTTAGCAATCACCTCAACTATCCCTATAACAGATATTTTTTCAGTATTATATAATATCTTTGTGTTTGTCTTTTCAATTTCATTCTGCCCAAACGCTTTAAATATCAAATTTGAATTCTTACTCGTATGATGATTAATATAATGAGCTGCATGCTGGTCTCCTGATGGTTCACCCGCAATAATAAATATATTTTTCTTCTTACTCATAATTATTTAAAACACTACATATCTTTCTAACATTCTCTACTGAAAGCTCTGGATAGATTGGTAATGATACACACTCTTTAGCAACTTTCTCGACCATAGGTAGCGACTTATAATCATTTTTCACATAAGCTTTATATTTATACATGGGTCTTGAATAATAGACACCATAAGGAATATTATTATTCTTCAAGTAACTAAGAAATTTATTTCTATTTTTTATCCTTATAGTAAATTGATTATAGGTATGATTGGATTTATCGGTAGTTACAGGTAATTTAATCTTCTCATTGACTATTGTTTCACAGTATATTTTTGCAATATTTCTTCGCTTTTTTAAAAACCTATCAAGAAAATTAATTTTTATATTCAAAATAGCTGCTTGTATTTCATCCAATCTACTATTATAGCCAATTTGATCATGTTGATTTCTCTTAGTTCCTCCATGAGTTCTTAATTTTTGGAGAATATTATAATGTTTCACACTCTTTACACTAATGAGTCCGCCATCACCAAAGCAGCCCAAGTTTTTAGTAGGAAAAAAACTAAAACAACCCATATCACCATATGTTCCAGTTTGCTTGGATTTATACTCAGCTCCAAAAGATTGTGCACAGTCTTCGATATGGAAAAGTGAGCATTCCTTGGCAATCTTGTTAATCTTATCGAGTTCACAAGCTTGACCAAACAGATTTACAGACAAAATAGCTTTTGTTTTTTTTGTAATTAATTGTTGTATATTATCAGGATCTATATTAAAAGTATCAGGATTTATATCAGCAAAAATGGGTTTTGCCCCAACTAGAGAAATAGCTTCAGCAGTTGCAAAATAACTGAATGGCGTGGTTATGACTTGATCGCCATTTCCAATTGATAAAGCTCTTAATGAGAGCACAAGAGCATCTGTACCAGAGTTACAGCTTACAGTATATTTTGAACCCAGATACTCACTTGACTTTCTCTCAAACTTTGAGACATTTTTGCCAAGTATATAACTTCCTGATGACAAGACCTTCATTATTTCTTTATCGACCCTTTTTCCAAAGAGTTTATATTGTTGCTTTAAATCAAATAGTTTAATCATGAATCTCTTAATGACCGTGTAATTTTTTTTGCTACAGATAATGCTTTCTCTCCACAGATACCCGTTGTCATAGAAATCTCTGTTCCCAAGCATGTATTAATAAAGTTTTTTATCTCTTCATTTAGTGAATCTGACTTTTCAAATTTGAAAGTATTAGCTTTGAATGTATTATTTTTATTCTTTGTTAACTTCTTTAGTTCACTGTTAATAAAATCTATAGAATAATAAGCATTCTTAGAAAATATTCTCATTTTCCTTTCATTTTTTACACTGATCCTGCTCGCAGTTAAATTTGCCACAATATTTTTGTCGAACTCTATTCTTACATTTGCAATGTCGGTAAGATTTGTAATGATCTTCTTACCAGATACAGATATTTTCTTAATCTTTTTATTAATTATTGATAATACAATATCAATATCATGAATCATCAAATCCAAAACAACGTCAACATCATTCGCTCTTGGGTTAAATTTACATAGACGATGAACTTCTATAAACTGTGGATTCTTAAAATCTGACTTTAGTTTCTTTATGGCAGGGTTGAATTGCTCCAGATGACCTATCTGTAATATACATTTATTCTTATCCGCAAGATCATTTAATTTTCTCGCTTGTGCAGTAGTTTCTGTCATAGGTTTTTCTAAAAGTACACTTTTTTTATTACTAAGAAAAAACTCTGCAATTTTAAAATGTGTAGTAGTTGGAGTAACTATTGAGACAGCATCAACTTCATTGAGAATATCTTTGTAATTATTGGCTTTAATTATATTATTATTAATTGCATCCATATTCTTTGCATTTATGTCAACAACTGCTGCGACTTTTGCCTTCCTATTTGCCATATATTTGTCATAATGAAATTTTCCAAGATAACCAAGCCCTATAATTCCAACTCTAATTTTATTGTTTATCATATGTTAATTATTCATCTTGATTGATAGAATGGTCATTATATACCATATAGATGAAATCAAGTAAAATAATAGCAGGCATAGATGAGGTAGGCAGAGGTAGCCTTATAGGTTCAGTTTATGCTGCAGCGGTAATTTTTGATGGAAAATATTCTTTCAAAGACATAGATGATTCAAAAAAAATAAGCGCAAAAAGAAGAATATTGCTAGCTAATCAAATTATTACAAAATCATCATCAGTATCAATTGGAATTGCTACAAAGGATGAGATAGATAAATTAAACATTCATCACGCAACACTACTGAGCATGAAAAGAGCTATAGATAATCTTCATATTACACCTGAAGTTGTATATGTTGATGGTTTATTTTGTCCGAATACGACTATTCCATGTCATGCGGTAGTTAAAGGTGACAGTTCTATAGCTGAAATATCAGCTGCATCGATAATTGCAAAAGTTGCAAGAGATAATGAGATGTCCTATTTGAATAAGAAATTTGATTTGTTTGAATTTAATAAAAATAAAGGTTATGGCACACCTCATCATCTGAATGCAATTCAAGTTCTTGGTAAAACAATTTATCATAGAGAGACATTTATTAAATAATTATGAGCAACTTCACACACTTACATCTTCACACTGCTTATTCTTTGAATGCTGGGACAATTAAGATAGATAATCTTATAGATTTTGCAAAAAAAAATAAAATAAAATCATTAGCTATGACAGACTATATTAACATTTTCGGTGCAGTAAAATTTTATAATAAGTGCATTTCAGCCTCCATCAAACCTATTATAGGATGTGAGATACCTCTTGTTATAGATGAACTACATAATACTGTGAACATAATCCTTCTTTGTCAAAATATTAATGGATACTATAAATTAAACAAAATACTTTCCTCCATACATACATCAAGAAAATCTAACATTGGCGCAGATATAAATCTTCTTCAAAATTATAATTCAGATTTATTATGTCTGTCCGGAGGTAGAAACGGTGTCTGTGGACTTAATGCTCTTACCAAACCTACAAAAGATATAAAAAAACTTATTAAAAAATTATCAGAAATTTATACCAATAGATTTTATATTGAAATTGATCAAACAGAAAGGAAGGATGAGATATTTTATAATGAACAATCCTTACTATTAGCCTCTGAACTCGATATTCCTCTTGTAGCGACAAATGATGTTTTATTTTTATCTGACATGGATTATGAGGCCAATGAAGTTAAAGTTGCTATTAATCAAAAGACTAAGCTAGATGAAAGAGCAAATCAAACAGAGTTCTCACCAAATCAATATTTTAAATCTGAACAAGATATGATTTCTCTATTTAAAGATACTCCGTCAGCTATCGAGAATATAAGTGAAATTGTAAAAAAATGTAATTTTAAATTTCCTGATTTTAAATATCATTTACCTAAATTTGCTAATCCAACTAATAAAGATGATGTTACTTATTTTAGCGATCTTTGTAAAAATGGGCTCAAAGAGTACCTATCCTCCAAATTATATGATGAGGGCGTCTATCATGAAAGATTAGATAATGAAATCAGTGTCATTCAAAAAATGGGATTTTCTAGTTATTTTCTTATAGTCCAGGAGTTTATTCTTTGGGCTAAAAATAATGATGTGCCAGTTGGTCCTGGAAGGGGATCTGGGGCAGGATCTCTGGTTGCTTTCGTACTTGGTATTACTAATATAGATCCAATAAAATATAACTTACTCTTTGAGAGATTTTTAAATCCCGAGAGAATTTCAATGCCTGATTTTGATATTGATTTCTGTATGAACAAGAGACAGAAAGTAATTGATCATATTATTTTAACTTACGGACAAGATAAAGTTTCTCAAATAATTACCTACAGTACACTATCTGCAAGACAAGTCATAAGAGATGTTGGTAGAGTTTTAGATTACTCCTATGGTTTTGTGGACTATATTGCCAAGATGATACCATTCTCTCTGGGAATAAAAATAGATGAAGCTTTAAAAATAAATAAAGAATTACAAAAAGAATATAAAACTAAAGATGATGTAAAAACTATAATTAATCTTGCTAAGAAGATAGAGGGTTTGCCAAGAGGAGTCGGAACACATGCAGCCGGTATTGTGATATCTCCTTCTGACATCACCGACTTTATGCCTATCTATTCTCTAGAGGATAAGAATGAACTTATAACTCAATTTGATAAAGATGATATAGAATCAATTGGGCTTGTGAAGTTTGATATATTGGGTCTGACGACACTTACAATAATGGATGAAGCTTCAAAACTTATTTTAGCTAGAGATAAATTATTTGATTTAAATAAAATTCCATTAGATGATGAAAAGGTATTCAAATTACTTCAAAAAAAAATGACAACAGGCATATTTCAATTAGAATCACTCGGAATGAAGAAATACATGGCACAACTACAACCTGATAAATTTGATGATATAGTAGCACTTGTTGCTTTGTACAGGCCGGGTCCGCTTGGGACTAATATGGTAGATGATTTTATAGCAAACAAACATGGTGCAGATATTAAATATGAACATCCTCTTCTAGAAAATATATTATCTGAGACAAATGGACTGATTCTTTATCAGGAGCAGGTCATGGAGATAGCGAGATCACTAGGTGATTACACGCTTGGCGAAGCCGACCTACTTAGAAGAGCAATGGGGAAGAAGAAACAGAAAGAAATGGAGGCTCACAGATCAAGATTCACACATGGCTGTAAAAAAAACAATATTAGAGAAAATATATCTAAATCAATTTTCGATAAAATGGAAAAATTTGCAGGATATGGTTTTAATAAATCTCATTCTGTTGCGTATGCAATGCTTTCATATCAAACAGCTTATTTAAAAACTTATTTCCCAACTGAATTTTTTGCAGCTGCATTATCATCTGATATGGATAATACAAATAAAATTATAAACCTCTTAACTGCTTGTACTCAAATGAATATTATTATAAATTTGCCTGATATTAATAAATCTGATTTTAAATTTCTACCCGTTAAAGAAGGTTTGATTAACTATGGACTTGGAGCAATAAAGGGAGTCGGAGAGAGTGCTGCAAGACATATTAGTGAAATAAGAAAAAATTCAGGAAACTTTTCTGATATTGATGACTTTTGCTCCCGTGTAAACCTTAGTACGATAAACTCAGGTACTATTGAGTCTCTTATATCATCAGGATGTTTTGATTCTATAAGCGTAAAGTCGAGATCTCATAATATTGATAGTATGCAACAGTACATTTCTTATGGCCATAAACGACAAATAGATAAAGCATCTGGTCAAAACGAATTGTTCTCTGCAAATGTAACTCATCAATCTCCAAATATTGAATCAAAAATGAAAATTAATAAAATTTCACCATCATTAAATGATTTGATTAAAGAGCGTAAAGTTCTGGGTTACTATCTTTCTAGTCATCCTATGGAGACTTATAAAAAAGAGATAGCTGATATGAAACTTAAAAACTTGTTAGAAATAAATAATTTAATATTAAATAATTCAGCTACAAAATTTAATTCTACAATCTCTGGTGTAATAATAGATAGCAGATCTCAAAAAATAGGTAAAAATAAATTTATTACAATATATAAAGTTGATGATGGATCACAACAAATTAATGTATCTTTCTTTGAAGATATGTATCTCAAATATAAAAATATTCTAAAAGAAGATGTAATACTATTTTTCAATGGGGAAGTATATATTGATGATTATGATTCTCAATTATCAATGAAAGCGGAAAAAATATATTCTCTTGATGATGCGAGGGAGAAATATTCTAAATATCTTAACATCACATTATCATCAGATATTATTTCTAAAGAAAAAATATATAATATCAAAAAAATAATTGATAAACATGATTCAGGCAAAACAAAAGTACTGCTCTCTTATAAAACAAGAGATATTATTGCTCCAATAAATTCTGATAAAGATATTTACGTGAAAATAACTGATAACCTAATCTCAGATATAAAGTCAATTGTCGGTGAGGAGAGTGTAGCCATAAAATATCAATAGTATTTTAATATAGATTTCATATAATATGTTAATGTCTGAATATAATCCTAATTATCTTGATTTCGAGCAGCCACTTCTTGATATTGAAAAAAAAATTGAGGCTATAAAAATAAGCGCTAATGCGTCACAAAAAGATTTACAGAAGATTGAATCTCTTAGTAAAGATCTCAATACAAAAATCACAAAGATTTTCTCTTCATTAACAGATTGGCAAATTTCTCAGCTAGCAAGACATCCGCTCAGACCCTATACACTTGATTATATAGAAAATATATTATCTAGTTTTACCGAAATACATGGAGATAGAATGTTTGGTGATGACAAGGCTATTATATGTGGCCTCGCTCAGATAGATGACAAACCCTTTATTCTAGTCGGCCATCAAAAAGGGCGAGACTCGAAAGAAAAAGTTTATCGTAACTTCGGTATGCCGAAACCTGAAGGATATCGTAAAGCATTAAGAGCCATGAAATTAGCAGAAAAGTTCAAATTACCTATTATAACATTTATTGATACTCCTGGTGCTTATCCAGGTATCGATGCGGAATCAAGAAATCAAAGTATAGCTATAGCTGATAATCTATATGAGATGTCAAAAATTAAATCGCCAATTATATCTATCGTCATAGGTGAAGGTGGTTCTGGAGGTGCTTTAGCGATTGGTGTATCTGATAAATTAGCGATGCTTGAGTACAGCGTATACTCAGTAATTAGTCCAGAGGGATGCGCATCAATCTTATGGAAAGATGCATCTAAAGCTAATATTGCCGCAGAAGCGTTATCAATCACATCAAAAAAACTTCTTGATCATAAATTGATCGATAGAATTATACCAGAACCGTTAGGTGCTGCTCACAGAGATAATACTGCAATGTTTTCTGCATTGAAATCGAATATATTAGATATGCTTAATGAGGTTGAAGAAATACCGTCATCAGAACTTTTAAAGCTTAGAAAATCTAAACTTCTATCTTATGGACAATTTGAATCATAACTCTCTAAACAATCTTGTTCTTAATAATCTCTTACGCACCGATAAGAAAAACTTTTTAGTAGCAATCAGTGGCGGTGTTGATTCTATGTTGTTACTTAATATTGTCGATCAAATTAGAAAAAATAATAATTTTAATGTTCGTGCAATCCATATCAATCATAATATTTCGGATAACTCAAATAAAATGCAAGATAGATGCATAGAGTCTTGTATTAAATATAATATAGATCTTGTAGTAAAAGATATTAAAGATACAACTACAAAAAATATAGAAGAAGATCTTAGAAAGAAACGATATAAAATTATATTTGATACTATGAGCGATAATGAGGTTGTCTTACTAGGGCATCATAATAATGATCAAATTGAAACATTTCTATATCGACTATTTAGAGGATCATCTCCAAAAGGTTTATCTTGTATGAAGAATATTTCATATAGGAATAATAAAGTTATATGTAGACCATTATTGAACATTTCTAAGAATGAAATTATTTCTCTAGCGGAAGAAAAAAAAATTGAATATACAGAAGATGAAACAAATAAAGATCTTTCACTTGATAGAAATTATATCAGGCAAAGTATTATTCCTGTAATTACCAAGAGATGGACATCATTAAACCAGTCGATGAAGCATAACATTGAACTGCAAGATACCTATACAAAAATAGCTTTAGATTATTGTGATATTGTCTATGATCATATAGTAAGAGATGACACGTTAGATATTAAAACATTAAAACAATATCCAAACTATTTCTATAGTGTTTTTTTAAAGCATTGGATTTCTAAAAGTATTAACTATAATTTATCTAAAAATGAACTTAATCAAATAGATTCTATTATTATTAATGGAAATAATGATTACCCAAAATATAAACTTAGGAATGAAATGACTCTAACTAGATATAATGATCTTTTATATATCATTAAGCCATCTCCAATTCTACCCTATGAAAAAAAGATTTGGGATCTTAAACATGATATTAATTTTAGATTTTCACGTATTAAAATTGAAGATCTCAAAGAGAATGGTTTATATGATAGATTATCACAGAGAGCTCCTCTTACATTAAGATCTATTCAGGGTAAAGAAAAAATAATGCTTAATAAAGAGAACTATCAGGATTTAAAAAAAATATTTCAAAGTAACTCCATTCCTATATGGGAAAGAGAGAAATTCGTTCTTTTTTTCTCTGATAATACGTTGTTACTTGCATATGGAGAAAAGCATGTTTTTATATCATCAGAATTAATATAATTATATACTTTCTTGACTAATACATTATAATTTACATATCCAAATGGCTAGATATATTTTTATTACAGGTGGTGTCGTATCATCCCTTGGGAAAGGTATAGCAGCCGCCTCCCTTGCTTCTTTATTCAAATTAAGGGGATATAAAGTGTCTCTTCAGAAATTAGACCCATATATTAATTTAGATCCAGGAACAATGAGTCCGTTTCAGCACGGTGAGGTATATGTTACTGAGGATGGCGCTGAAACCGATCTAGATTTAGGCCATTATGAGAGGTTTGTTGGTATCAGAATGAGTCAAAACTCAAATGTGACAGCTGGAAGAGTATATTCTAATGTCATAAAAAAAGAGAGAGAGGGTAAATATTTAGGAAGTACTGTTCAAGTGATTCCTCATGTTACAGATGAAATTAAACAGCTTATCAAAAAGGGTTCAAAAGGAGCAGATATTTCTTTTGTTGAGGTTGGAGGGACTGTAGGTGACATTGAATCTTTACCTTTCCTGGAAGCTATTAGACAACTAAATATGGAAATGAATGATAGTTATACGCTATTTATACATCTTACTCTATTGCCAAAAGTTGAAGTAACAAATGAGATCAAAACAAAACCTACACAACATTCTGTGAAAGAACTAAGATCTATTGGAATTCAACCAGATCTTCTTTTGTGTAGAGCGAAGAATACTATTAATGAGGATATTAAAAATAAAATTTCTTTATTTACAAATGTAGCGAAAGATGCAGTCTTTTCTGCTCAAGATGCAAAGACAATTTATGAGATTCCAATTTATTATAAGGATCAAAAAATAGATGATTATATTTTGAAAAAACTTAAAATGCCTTATAAAAAGTCTACAATTAAACCATGGGTTACATTTACTAATAAGCTTAAGAAATGTAAAAAAACTGTTCAAATTGGGATGATTGGAAAATATGTTGATTTAGAAGACTCATACAAATCCTTAAATGAATCCTTATTACATGCTTCTGTTCATAATAATATTTCATTGAAGATAAAATTTATAGATTCAGAAGATATTAAGAAAAATAAAATTAGCATTCTTAATGCGCTACAAGGAATTGTTGTGCCAGGTGGTTTTGGTAACAGAGGAGTAGAGGGAAAAATATTAACTGCACAATATGCCAGAATGAATAAAATTCCTTATTTAGGCATATGTTTAGGAATGCAAATATCTATAATAGAATATGCTAGAAATGTTTTAGGATTAAGAAATGCTAATAGTACAGAATTTGATGTTAATACAAAACATCCTGTTATATCTCTTGTGACTGAATGGGATGATTACAAGAGGGGAAAGCTAAAAGGCACTCTAAACCAATTAGGAGGGACTATGCGCTTGGGAGCTCAAAAATGTAATTTAATAAAGAGATCATTAGCTTATAAACTATATAAAAAAAATGTTATTACAGAGAGACATCGTCATCGCTATGAAGTGAATAATAAATATATTAAAGATTTCGATGGCACAGATTTAATATTTTCTGGTTATTCTGGAAATAAAGATCTTATGGAAGTGATGGAAATCAAAAATCATCCATGGTATCTGGCTAGTCAGTTCCATCCTGAGTTTACTTCGTCACCAATGAAAGGACATCCTATATTCAATAATTTTATAAAAACAGCGTATCAGATCAAGTAAAATGAAATTAGTATCAAAAGAATATCTTACACTAATATCTGGCCCTTGTGCTATCGAGTCAGAAAAGATAGCTCACGAATCAGCTGAATACCTTAAGAATATAACATCTCAGCTAGGGATTAATTTTATTTATAAATCTTCATTTGATAAAGCTAATAGGTCGTCTGTAAAATCAGAGAGAGGAGTGGGTATACATGAAGGGCTAAGGATACTAGAAAATGTCAGAAAAGAATATAACGTTCCAATAATTACAGATGTTCATGAATATACTCCATTTGATGAAGTAGCTGATGTTGTAGATGTTCTTCAAACCCCTGCGTTCCTATGCAGACAAACAGATTTTATTGTGAAGGTTGCGTCGACTAAAAAACCAATTAATATTAAAAAAGGTCAATTTACATCGCCAGAAGAGATGAAGTTCGTTCTAGAAAAAGCATATTCTACTGGTAACAAAGATATTTATTTATGCGAGAGAGGGTACATGTTTGGATATAACAATCTCGTCTCTGATATGAGATCTCTAGTTATACTTAAAGAAAATAATTGTCCAGTTGTGTATGATGCATCTCATTCCGTTCAAAGACCGGGTGCGAGCGATGGTAAGTCAAGTGGAGATAGTAAGTTTATTTCACCTTTAGCAAAAGCTGCAGTTGCTGTTGGTATAGACGCCTTATTTGTTGAATCACATCCTGACCCTAGCAAGGCAATCAGTGATGGTGATAATTCATTGAATATTAATAATATAGGTAAGCTTATTAATGAAATATTGAGAATAGATCAAGCCGTAAGGACAGGAGAATAGCATTAAAATAAAACAGATCATCGGTAGACAGATAATTGACTCCAGAGGCAATCCTACTTGCGAGGCAGATATTATCCTTGAATCAGGAGCATTTGGAAGAGGTTCCGTGCCCTCAGGCGCATCAACTGGTACTTTGGAAGCATTAGAGCTCAGAGACAACGATCCAAAATTATATCTAGGTAAATCTGTTCATAAAGCAGTTGATATAATCAATCATGAAATCTTTTCAAAAATTGACTTCAACAAAGATTACATACAAGAATCGTTTGATAACTTTCTTATAGAGCTTGACGGCACAGATAATAAAGAAAGGTTAGGTGCTAATGCAATTTTGGCATTAAGTATTGCGTTTGCAAAGGCATATGCGAAATATCAAAATATTGAACTATATCAGTCATTCACACAAGAAAAATCATTTATGTTACCTATACCTATGATGAATATTATAAATGGTGGTGTTCATGCGAATAATAAACTTGATTTTCAAGAATTTATGATTGTTCCAATCGGATTTGATAGTATGCGCTCTTCTATCAGAGCAGGTTCAGAGATATTTCATACTCTTAAAAAAGCGCTGGAAAAGATAAATATGTCTACTGCAGTTGGCGATGAGGGTGGATTTGCACCTAATTTAAATAGTAACTCAGAGGCTATGGATATTATTACTGACGCAATAAGTAAAGCAGGTTACAAACCTGGTGAGAATGTATATTTGGCATTAGACGTAGCAAGTAGTGAATTCTATGAAAAAGATAAATATATACTTGATTCAGAAGGCTTAAGACTGAGTTCTACTGAGTTAGTTGAATATTTATCTAAGCTTAGATCTGACTATCCCATAATATCTATTGAAGATGGATTAGCTGAGGATGATTGGGAAGGGTGGTCTGAACTTACAAGTAGACTGGGTTCAAATACCCAACTGGTCGGAGATGATTTATTTGTAACCAATCCGAAGATATTCCAAAAAGGAATCAAAAAAAATATTGCAAATTCAATACTTATAAAATTAAATCAGATCGGCACTATTACAGAGACATTGCATGCGATAGATCTGGCAAAAAAGAATAACTATAATTTTATTATTTCTCATAGATCTGGAGAAACAGAGGATGTAACTATAGCTGATTTGTCAGTTGGGACTTCATCTGGATTGATCAAAACGGGATCAATGTCTCGCTCAGATAGAGTTGCAAAATATAATCAACTTCTTAGAATAGAAGAAAATATTGACAATCCTCTAAGTAATAACAAATTAGAGAAATATCTCGGTTGATGAAAAAAATACTCTTCTTTCTTGGCATACTAGTATTAGCCAACTTGCAATACTCAATCTTTTTGACAAATAATAATATTTCGGACTTTGTATTTTTAAATGCTCAAAATAATGATTTAATTAAGAATATTTCACAAATTGAGAAAAAGAATGCTATGCTGAAATTAGAAATCCAAGAGCTAAATGTATCTTCGCATGCTCTAGAGAACTTTGCTAGGTATAATCTGGGCCTTG
>MDTG01063401.1_pt1 | contig 23069 bp, 16 predicted proteins | sample 811421 | NCBI WGS metagenome assembly MDTG01 (sample SAMN05326645, study PRJNA326480) | marine metagenome | isolation source: seawater | place: Pacific Ocean: South East | collected 2011
ATAAGACCAATATTGTAAAATTAGTCAATTTATATTTATTCAGTTGATCACAGTTTAATTATTAATTGACTTAAAGTAAACAAAATAAGAAAACATAAATTTAAAGATTAGCTCCAAAAAGCAGCATATAATGCTGTTAAAATGACCATTAAAGCAAAGGCCCCAATGTTGAATACTGGAGACGTTTTAAAAATATTTTTGACCAACGGAATACCCTTGGCATCATTTTCGTCTTTAAGTTCTAATTTAGATGCTAAAGCAATAATCAACATGGTAATTAAAAGCGTATAACCCATTTGATCCATAAAAGGAACGTCCACAAAAAAGGTACTTTCAGACCAACCCTTGGGTGCAACCTTAAAATACATGGCTACAGGGATGGATGCAAGTGCTCCAATAATGGCCCCACGATTGCTTGTTTTTTTCCAAAACAGCCCCAACAAGAAAACGGCTAAAATTCCTGGACTTACCACACCTGTATATTCTTGAATAAACTGAAAGGCTTGTCCTAAGTTTTGTAATAGTGGTGCAATAAATGCGGCTATAATGAGCGCGACCGCTGCAGAGATGCGCCCCACTGACACAATGGTTTTATCCGAAGCGTTTTTTCCTACATATTGCTTGTAAATATCCAAGGTGAAAATGGTGGATGTAGAGTTAAGCATGGACGCCAAAGAAGACACAATGGCTGCAGTCAATGCTGCAAAAGCGAGTCCTTTAAGTCCAACTGGGAGCAGCTGTAACAACCAGGGATAAGCTTTGTCTGTAGCATTGACGGATGGGGTGTTTTGCATGGCCAAATCTCCTAGAGAAGCCATTATGCTTGGATCATTAATGATAACATAAGCTGCAATGCCTGGCACAACAACAATAAGCGGAATAATCAATTTCAGGAAAGCGGCAAACAAAATTCCTTTTTGGGCTTCTTTTAGAGATTTGGCCGCCAATGTTCTCTGGATTATATACTGGTTAAAACCCCAATAATATAAATTTGCAACCCACATACCCCCTACAAGGACCCCAATTCCCGGAAGGTTAACATATTCTGGATTATCGGGTTTAAGAATCATTGCAAAGCGCTCAGGTACAGCATTGTAAACAGTTTTTAACCCCGATACAAATCCTTGACCGCCTGACACGGTGTCCAAAGCCAGATAGGTTGTTATGGCACCGCCAAGAATTAGAAATACGACTTGAATAACATCTGTCCAGGCGACTGCGGATAATCCACCATACAAAGAATAGGCAGCGGCAAAAAGCGAAAGCCCCAAAACTCCATAAATAAGTGGTATTCCCAAGATTGTTTCTAATGCCAAAGCTCCTAGATATAGGACTGTAGTAAGATTTACGAAAACATAAAGTCCAATCCAAAAAACAGCCAAAATTGTTTTGAGGTTGGTAGAATAACGTTTTTCAACAAATTCTGGGATGGTATAAATTCCCTTTTCGATAAAAATTGGAAGAAAATATTTACCAACAATGATAAGCGTCAATGCAGCCATCCACTCATAGGAAGCAATTGCCAAACCAGAAGCAAAACCAGATCCGGACATTCCAATAAACTGTTCAGCAGAAATATTCGCTGCAATTAAAGAAGCACCGATGGCCCACCATGGCAAAGATTTACTTGCTAAAAAATAATCTTCTGCAGTCTTTTGATGTCCCTTTTTATCTCTTGACATCCATAGACCAACGCCTAGAATAAGGATGGCATATCCAATAAAAATGGTATAATCTAGAAATTGAAAACTGTTATTCATAGTGGTTAATTTTGATAATACTTATTTTTTTTAAAACATGTTTTTATTTAGAACTTGGTAGCATCCAATAAGAATATTCATAACTACCGTAGGGAAGCAAATAATCTTTCCTCGGAAGCGCACCCCAGCTATTCACACAGCCTACTCCGGACGTAAATCCATCAATATTCACATAAACATCTGCTCTTGGTTCAAGAAGACGAACATGTTTTTGACTGGATTTTTTATTGAATCCTGAGTCAAGATCCTCCTTTTTGAAATGCGACGCTGAAAAATGAAATGGAACCGCACTACAAAATCGTAAAGTTACATTTTTATTTGAACTAAATTCTACCCAGCGAGTATTTGTTCGATTACCATTGTCTTGTGGCCTAGCATACTTAGTAAAAAGTGCCTCAACATTACTTTCGTAAATTCCAATATTGGCAGCTTGGCTTCGGTCAATATAATTTTCATGAGGTCCGTTTCCGTACCATTTAACTGAAAACAATTCAGGATTTAGAATAAACTCATTGCCATATTTATAAAAATTAGAATGCAGGCCTTTAGGTATTTTAGCCCTTTTCCCTTTCAGTCCAATGGTTTTATCAGAAACCCCAGTAATTGCTATGAGTTTATTGGAGATAAGCACAGCACCATTGGAATGGATTGTATAATTTTGGATGAGCTGGGCATCTCGGTTTAAAATGTTGCGTTTGAATGTAACATTTAATTCACTGGGGCTAATATTTACCACCTCAGCGTGAATTTTTGATGCACTTTGCTCAAAATCTTTCCATTCTTTGTAAATATTTGGTGTGTTGGCGCCGTAATCATTATCCACTGGTGCGCGCCAAAAATTTACTTTAGCACTGTTTTTTAATAGTGGTTCTCCTTGAAATACATAGGACTCAATAATTCCATTCTCCAAACTCAACACCATTTCGAACTGGTCAGAAAATAGCTTTAAATTTGAGGGAGTCTTTTGTGTTTTTAATACAAATTTGTGAGTGTTTTCAAACTTAAAATCAAGTGTGTTTTCACGCAATAGAAATTGTGCAAATGCTACTTCGAAATTTGGGTCCAAAAGGGGCTCAGCTTGTTTTAGCTTGATAGAAAAATTGATGAAATATTCTTCATCAGACTGAAGTTTAGATGTATATGGAATCCTAACAATTGTTGTTTCTTGAGCCCTTAAATCAATCTGATTGATAATTCCGGTTTCAATCTCTATACCCGATTCTATTACTGCCCAATGCAGACTATAATTTGAAAGATCTCTAAAGAAATATCCATTTTTAATTTCTAATTTTTTTGTTGAAACATTAAAATTTAAAAATTTGATATTTTGTAATAATTGCTTGGCTTCCTGCAAATGGGGATTTGGTGTTTTATCGGCTTGAATCAACCCATTGTTCAAAAAGTTGTGATCGCTTGGTACGTCTTCAGGACCGAAATCACCTCCATAGGCAAAATATGGTTTCCCATTTTTTTCTGCCAAGAGACCTTGATCTTGAAAATCCCAAATAAAACCCCCTTGAAGTTTATCGTATTTTTCAAACAAATCCCAATATTCTTTCAAGCCGCCCAAACTGTTGCCCATGGCATGTGCATATTCACATAAAATCATCGGACGCTTTTCAGAAGCATCATTGGCGTAATCTTCAATGGTTTTGTAATCCGCATACATGGTTCCAATAACATCCGTATTCCATTCGCGATTGGCACGTTCGTAATGTACAAAACGGCTAGGATCCATTTCTTTTGCTCTTAGGTAAGTTTGGTAAAAATTATATCCATTGCCCGCCTCGTTACCCAGGGACCAAGCTATGATAGAAGGATGATTTTTATCTCTTGAAATCATCCGTTCAGTTCGCTCCATATGGGCTTTCAACCACTTTGGATCATTCCCCAAAGTCTGCTTCAAGTCATACCCCATGCCATGCGATTCAATATTGGCTTCATCATAAACGTAAATACCATACAGGTCACACAGCTCATAAAAATAAGGATCGTTAGGATAATGGCTGGTACGCACAGCATTGATGTTGTTTTTCTTAAATATTTTAATGTCTTCCAACATGCTTTCTTTACTAACGACATGTCCGTTGATATAATCATGTTCGTGGCGATTAACCCCTTTGATTAAAATGGGTTGGCCATTGACCAAAACTTGACTGTTTTGAATTTTAATATTTCGAAACCCTATTTTTCTTGAAATGGCTTGTTTTGTTTGACCCGTCTTGTCCAACAATTCAACATTGAGTTTGTATAAATTTGGTGTTTCAGCAGACCAGACATCTACATTTTCTAATGCGCCGTCAAATTTAAGTACATGTTTGCCATTGTTTTTAAATTTAAATTGTTCGGTTGATTTTAAAAATGTCGTTCCGTCCTTTTCAACAGTAATATTAACAGCACCTTTAGCGGATTTACCGAGATTATTTTCAACTGCCACTTCTAGTTGAAATAATCCATTTTTGTAAGAGGTATCTAAATCGGCATGAACACTTATATCTTGAATGTATGTCTTTGGAGTCGCATAAATGAAAACATCTCTTTCAATTCCAGAAAGTCGCCAAAAATCTTGATCCTCTAAATAACTCCCATCTGACCAACGGTAAACTTCTAAGGATATTGAATTATCGCCTGTAGCCACATAGTTGGTAATGTCAAATTCAGCTGGTAATTTTGAGCCTTGGCTGTAGCCAACTTTTTGACCATTGATCCAAAGAAAAAAAGCAGATTTCACAGCACCAAAGTGTAAGGTTATATTTTGATTTTTCCAGTCTTGAGAAATGCTAAAATTTCGTTTATAAGAACCTACAGGGTTATAGCCATCTGGTATATCTGGAGGGGTTGGAGTTTCATTAAAGCTAAAAGGGTAAGGAATATTGGTATATATAGGAACGCCGTAGCCTTCCAACTCCCAATTCGAAGGCACTTTTATAGAACTCCAAGCATCAGTATTATAATCCTGATTATAAAATACTTTTGGGCGCTGTTCTGGAGATTCAGACCATTTGAATTTCCATAATCCGTTTAAAGAATTGTAATTTTTAGAAGTCTCAGTTTTGTTATTTTGAGCCGCCTCCAAGTCCTCATAAGCAAAAAATGTAGCTCTTGCAGCTAATTTATTAATTTCTACAACCTCAGGGTCTTCAATAATTGGCAATAAATTTTGTGCGATAAAATTTGATGTTGTTAAAAGAAAACAAAAAGCAAGTAAAGGCTTTAATTTTAGCATATTATATTAATTTATCAAAGTATTCAAAAGTCTTTATTATTGAAAGTTAAAAATCATCAAATTCTATCTTTGTTGTGTCAAAAATTAACAAATTTTAAATTTTTTACAATTTAATGAATAAATTGCAAAATTAATTCTGGTAATTACTGATTAATTCATGATAACGTAATCTTCAATTTTAATATTTGTTTTAATAGTTTTGGAACAATATGGAATGTATTAAATTCATAAGCATTGACTGGGGAACGTCTAACTTTAGATTGCGAATCATAAACACTGCACTAGAAGCAATCGAGGTTCTTGAAACGGATGATGGCGTAAAGTCATTACATCAAGCTTGGGAAAATTCGAGCCAAAATAGATTTGATTTTTACGTTAATTTCATAAAAAATAAACTGGCAGAAGTACAAGAAATTGAACCCAGCACCCCGATAGTTATTTCAGGCATGGCTTCCTCCTCTATAGGTTTAAAAGAACTGGAATATGGCGCAATACCGCTTAAAATTCAACCGCAAAATTTATACACAGAACAAATTTTAGCGTCTTCAATTCCCAATCCTATTTTATTAATTTCAGGATTAAGGTCTGACAATGATGTGATGCGGGGAGAAGAAGTGCAGTTTTTAGGTCTTCACAGTTTGATGAAATCTCAGAAAGCATCTGTTTTTATTTTCCCTGGCACCCATAGTAAACATATCTTTTGTGACCATATATTAATGACAGATTTTAGAACTTACATGACGGGGGAACTGTTTGAAGTGATATCAAAAAACACCATTTTGTCAAATTCTATAGCCCCAGGTGAATTTAACGATAACACTAAGATTGCTTTTGAAAAAGGGGTGAGAAAGGCCAAGGCTTCAGATGCCATTACAACTGCATTGTTTTCAATTCGAACCAATACACTTTTTAATAAACAAACCAAAACTGAAAACTTTTATTTCCTAAGTGGACTTTTAATTGGTGAAGAGTTAAAAAACATCGTTGGTCAAGTTGAAATTATTTTATGTGCAGATCATCCGCTACACCAATTGTATGAAGCTGCTATCTTAATTTTAGGGTTAAAACACAATACAAATTTAATTGATAAAAAAACACTTTCAAACTCAATCATAATTGGGCAAAATATGGCCTTAGAAAACACACCTTTATGAAGCAAATAAACTTCAACATGAACGCCTTTAAAAAAATGCCAGTTATTGGGATTTTAAGAGATGTCCCTTATGAAAATATTGAAAAAATCATGCCGATTTTTGAAAGTTCAGGATTTACAAACATCGAGGTTACAATGAACACCCCAGGCGTTGAAAAAATAATAACAAAACTATGCGCTGCATATCCGAACTTAAATGTTGGAGCTGGAACTGTTTGTAATATGGAAGATCTCGATAGAGCATTGAAGGCGGGTGCTTCGTTTATTGTGACCCCGATAATTTCAGAAAATGTCATTCAATTTTGTGTTAAAAACAATATCCCTGTTTTTCCCGGGGCCTATACCCCAACTGAAATTTATTTGGCAGATCGGCTTGGTGCTACGGCCATAAAAGTATTTCCAGCCACCCAGCTGGGCCCCAGATATATCAAAGATGTGCTTGGACCATTAAATACTTTGAAATTGTTGCCAACAGGTGGAATTACGACTTCAAATATTAAAAGTTTTTTTGAAGCAGGCGCGTTTGGTTTAGGCATGGGTGGTTCCCTCTTTGATAAGGAAATTATAAAAAATCAAGATTTTGAAGCACTTGAAAAACACTTTATTAAAATTACTGAAATTGTAAAGCCGTTCACGTGATAAACATTCACCGTATTTTTATTTTAACTATTGGTTTAGGTTTACTGACAATCCACAAAATCAACGCGCAAGAAAAAGAATCAAAACCAAATGTTCTGCTCATTATGGTAGACGATTTGAATGACTACCAAGGTGCTTTTGGCGGACACCCCCAAGCCCTGACACCAAATATTGACCGACTCGCGGAAACAGGAACGCGATTTAACAATGCACACACAAACGTTCCGGTTTGTTCACCATCTAGGAACAGTCTTTTTACAGGCATATATCCTCACAAATCAAGAGATTTTGGTTGGACCCCTCATTTCAAGCAACATGTCCTTAAAAATCACAAAACTTTCATTGAGCTTTTTAAGGAGAATGGTTACAAAACATTTGGAACTGGAAAACTACTTCATACCAATGTGAAGTCCTATTGGGATGCTTGGGGAGTTCCAGAGCACATCAATTATGGGCCACATGCCTACAGCGGAATCGATAAAAAAGGAAAACGATTGATGGGTCATTCCTCTGTGCCTGAACCCTTTCGCAGCATCAATGTTGTGGATGGTTCGTTTGCACCTCTGTCAGACACGCCTTCTATTATAGATTCATTGGGAAATCGTATTGAAACTGGCTGGACTTACGGCAAAAAAGCCTATCGTTACAAATCTGACGAGGATCGTGATTTGATGCCCGATGAGCAACACGCCCTTTGGGTTGCTGAAAAATTAAGTTCTTATAAAGCGAATGCACCCTTTTTTATGGGGGTTGGATTTGTCAACCCGCACACCCCACTATATGTGCCAAAAAAATATTTTGATAAATTCCCTTTAGAAGAAATTGTGCTTCCAAAAATTAAAGAAGGTGATATCAATGACACCAATTACAGAAATGTTTATCCAGATACTGAAATGGGAATAAGCTATTTTCAAAAATTGAAACAAGCCTACCCAAATGATAATGAAGGACTAAAACGCTTCTTACAAGCTTATTTAGCTTGCATCAATTTTATGGACGAACAAGTAGGTGTGGTTTTAGATGCACTTGAAAAAAGTAAGTTTAAAGATAATACCATCATCATTTTGGCCAGTGATCACGGCTGGCAGATGGGAGAAAAAGATTATCTCTACAAAAATTCGCCTTGGGAAAGAAGTACACGTATTCCGCTGATCATAAAGGCGCCATTGAAAAAGGCTTCAAAAAAAGCGGTAACTCACCCTGTTTCCTTAATTGATATTTTCCCTACACTGATTGATTTTTGTCAATTGGAAGGCGTTTTAACCAAAAACAAAAAAACTTCTAAACTTGACGGAGTTAGTTTAAAACCCTTCGTTCAAAAATCGAATACAAAAAATTGGAAAGGTCCCAAGGGTGTATTGACCGTATTGGGTGCTGGTATTAATAAACCCATTGAAGGGCTGGGCTACAGTCGTAATAAAGGAGCCTTATGGCACATTGAAATCAATGGAGACTTAGACCAAGACTTTGTAAAAAAACAAAACTATACTTATCGTACAAAAAAATGGCGCTACATACTCTACAATGATGGCTCTGAAGAACTCTACAACATTGTAAAAGACCCGAATGAATGGTTAAATCTTGAATCTTTTAAAAAATATAATAGGATTAAAAATAAGCTAAAAACACAGCTGTTAACGCATTTAAATTAAGGCCATCGACCAATGGTTTGTGTTAATTTTTGATACTTATTTGTTAAAATATGTTGCCTTCTTAAGTATTTGCTGGTCTAAATTGCATCCACATAATCAAACCTAAATAATTTATGAAATTATACTATGTCTTTTTCACCCTGCTTTTTGTAGGGCTTATAGCAGCACAAGAGGTTGTGTACAATGAAACTTTTGAAGACCATCCAATTGGCACCGAGCTAACAAAATTCAAAGGATTGAAATTTCAAGGATGGAACAAATCCCAATGGTTGGTTGCCGAAGCAGAGGGGAATAAATTTGGCAAAAGTACAGATCAAAAAAAAGCATTTTTAATCAAAAGTTTTGAACTGGATGCAGGGTCTACTTATCGATGGACTTTAGACCTGAAAGCCATTAGCAAAGGGACTTCATGGAAAAGAAACCATGTCATAACGGTCACTGCAAAGGATGGAGATGGCAACTATAAATATGGCACCAAAACCATAAAAGAGCCAAAATCTGGAACTTGGATCTCGAATGCCATTGAATTTACCGTACTTGAAGGAAAAACAACTGTTACTTTACAAATTTTTCGTTTTGCTGATGGCTGTATCACGGCAGTAGACAATTATAAATTAATCAAACAAGAATAAACTATGAAATATTTTTATATAGTTTTACTAACTTTTGGCATTTTAATGATGTCAATTGCCAATGCTCAAGTTGCCCTTTTTACAGACAATTTCGAACAAAATTATACAGATGATGTATCTATCGAAACTACTGACAACACATGGTTTACATTTGGAATTGACTTTACATTTCCAGCCACAAACATTTCCTCTGAAGGGGCTGAGGGTTCTAATTGGTACGTGAAACTGCAAAAAAATGGCAGTACCGGATATGCTTACATCGAAAAGGTTTTTGAACTAATCGCGGGTGAAAACTATGAGTTTAAAGCTTGGGTTCTTCCAGATGCTGCTGGCCAAAAAAATGCATACACACTAAGAATTCTCGATGAGAACAACGATGTCAAAGCCCAATCTGCTACCCCGGCCCAGGGGAATAATTGGGAGGAAATTAGTGTGTCCTACGATGCACAGACAAGCCAAAATTATAAATTTAGATTCCAAAAAACTTGGGGTAACTTAGGAGGAAGTATGGATAATTACTCCGTGGTTTGTACAACATGCACAACCGCCTCTGTAAATGATTTGAATGAAATAAAATTTACAGTTTCTCCAAATCCAGCGCACGGCATTGTAAAATTGTCTTCTAATAGCCTTTTGGAAAAAGTAGAACTTTTTGCGCTCACTGGTGCCAAAATACTTCAAGTCAATGGTAAAGATCATATTAATGTAAATGGCATTAGCCCTGGGATTTATGTATTAAAAGTACACTCAGAAAATGGAGGTACCGCTACAAAAAAATTGATTAAAAACTAAAAAGAATGTACAAACACATCGTACTTTGGAAAATAAGAGCATCGGTAAATGGAATGACCCGTTCAGAAATTTCGATAGAAGTCAAGCGTCGATTGGATGAACTTCCTGCCCATATTCCAGAAATCGTAGATTACGAAACCGCTATTAATATTGGAAATTATGGTGCCTCATTTTTTGATGTGAGTTTAGTATCAACTTTTGAGAACAAAGATGCTTTTTGGACTTACACAAAATACCCCATTCACGATGCTGTGGTCGCATACATTCAAAGTGTTCAAGACGCTGAAGAAATTGTAGATTACGAAATATAGATATTATATAAAACCGATTAAAATGAAAATTGAAAAGGTTGAAACCTTTATCCTAAAAGACAATTTATCCAAACGTTTTTTCTTCTCTCAATGGGAGTATTCTGAGCGTTGTGTTTGCTTGGTTAAAGTAACAGCTACAGATGGAACGCATGGCTGGGGTGAAGGTTACGGACCAGCGGCAGTCATCGAGGCTGGTATAGATATGCTTCGCCCAGTTGTCTTGGGAGAAAATGCACTAGAAAATGAAGTCATTTGGAGTCACATGTACCGAAAAACATTGGATTTTGCCCGCCGAGGGGTTTTGATGGCTTCTTTAAGCGCCATTGATATCGCCTTGTGGGATTTAAAAGGGAAACTTCTAAACCTTTCGGTTTCTACCCTGCTTGGTGGTGCACAAAGAACCAAAATCAGACCTTATGCTACAGGGCTATATTTTACCGATAAAGAACACCCCTCTAAAGATTTTGAAGAAGAAGTCAAACAATATTTAGCCATGGGTTTTAAAGCCATCAAAATGAAAGTAGGGCTTGGCATTGAGAAAGATTTCCAACACGTCAAAAAAATGCGTCAGTTAATTGGAGATGACATTCAACTAATGGTAGATTCCAACCATGCCTACACGCTAAATGAAGCCAGTGCACTTGCTAGAAAAATTGAACCCTTTGACATCACATGGTTTGAAGAGCCCATATCGCCTGAATTTTATGAACAGTACCATGAATTGCGATTAAAAACGTCCATCCCAATTGCTGGAGGTGAGTGTGAATATTTAAGGTTTGGTTTTCAACAACTTTTAAAAAATCGATCTGTTGACGTGATTCAACCCGATATTTGCGCCAGTGGAGGCCTTACCGAGGCCAAAAGAATTGCAGCACTGGCATCAACCTATGGTGTTGATTTAGTACCACACACCTGGGGAACCTCAATTGGAATTCACGTGGCACTTCATTTTATAGCAAATTTGGAATCAATTCCAGGAAGAATGCACAATGCGGATTTTTTAATTGAATACGACCAAACAGAAAATTCCTTGAGAGAAGAACTCACATCTCCGCCAATTGAAATGTCCAATGGATTTATTAAAGTTCCAACAACTCCCGGTTTGGGAATTCAAGTCAATGAGGAAGCCTTGGTTAAATATTGTATTTCCAAGGATTTAATTCCAAAATTTATTTTGGACTGATTATATTTAGGCATGAAAACAGAAAATTTTGGTTATAAAAAGTTATACATTCATGGTCAGTTAGTGGATGCTGAAAGTAAAAAAAGAGGAACTGTTGTTTGTCCAGCAACTGGTGAAACTATTGCAGAAATTGCCATAGCAGGGGTCAAAGACACTGAAAAAGTTCTAGAGTCCTCCCAAAAAGGATTCAAATATTGGTCAGGATTGACATTGGCGGAAAGAGCCGAATGGATGGATAAGCTGCGTACTGCTGTTCTTGATAAAGAAAAAGAGCTACGTTCTGCCATCATTCACGAAATGGGTAAAACCTATGCAGGATCCTATGAAGATATTGAAGCACTTGCAAATGCGCTAGATTGGTATCCAAATGCCATGAAAAATTATAAGGAGGAACTAATCCCAGATTATGAAAACACGCACACCCACAAAATGATTCATCAACCTGCTGGGGTAGCAGTAGCCTATCTCGCATGGAATTTCCCCTTGTTAAATGTTGGATTCAAAATTGGACCTGCTCTTGCCGCCGGTTGTTCACTCATCATCAAACCTTCTTCGCTTTCCCCACTTTCAGCTTATGTTTTAGGAGAAATTTTACATGAAATCAACTTCCCTGCGGGTGTTGTCAACATTCTTTGTGGACCTACAAAAGATGTAGCCAGTATATTAACAAAGAGTAAAATCCCTGCAGTCTTGACTATGATTGGATCGACCAGTACCGGAAAACGCGTTATTGCAGACAGCACTACATCCATCAAAAAACTTGGAATGGAATTGGGTGGAAATGCACCCTTTATTGTCTATGAAGATGCCGATTTCAATAAAGCTTTAGACCTAGCCATCGGATTAAAATTTGGAAATACTGGACAAATTTGTGTTGCTGCCAATCGCTTTTTCATTGAAGAAAGCTTGTACGATAGATTTATTACTGAATACATAGAGCGTGCGAAAAGCTTAAAACTCGGGTTTGGAGTTGATGAGGCTGTAGATATGGGACCTATGGTTGACGAAAAATCAAGAAATCGCATGTTTGAACTTATTGAGGATGCTGTTGATAAAGGAGCAACATTGGCTTGTGGAGGTTATATCCCTGAAAATTTACAAAAAGGTGCTTGGATAGCACCTACTGTTTTGACTGATACAACAACAGACATGCGGGTCTTCAAAGAAGAAATTTTTGGACCTGTGGCTGCATTTATGAAATTTAAAACGGATGATGAGGTTCTTGAACTAGCAAACGATACGGAATATGGATTAGCCTCTTATTTATTTACAAACAACCACAAAAGAATCCAACGTTTTACCGAAGAATTACAATTTGGAGAGATTCAAATTAATGGTGTAAAGTATGCCATCTACCTGCCCCACGGAGGTATTAAGGAAAGTGGAATTGGCCACGATTGCTCACACCTAGCAATTGAAGACTACATTGTCAAAAAACGCATCTCTACAGCATTATAAATTAACGAACTAAAATTTAAACTCATGGAATTATTTTTTCCTTTTTTACTTATCATTTTTGCAAGTATTTTTCAAGGGTCTTTTGGCCTTGGCATGAAGTACATGGAGCCCTTAAAGTGGGAGTCATGGTGGCTAGTCCACGTCACCATAGCGATGGTCATGATTCCAGTGGTATGGGCTGCTCTTGTGGTTCCTGACTTCACAGCTGTTATTGGCGAAGTTTTTACTAACCCAGAAATGAGCACAGTGGTTTACTCAGCCATTTTTTTTGGATTTCTTTGGGGTATAGGGGGTATTATGTTTGGGGTTAGCGTACCCTATATAGGACTTTCACTTACCATGGGTATTGTCATGGGATTGGCTGGCTCAGTTGGAGCACTCATTCCATTATTACAAATGGAAAATGCACTAGATTCACCCCAATTTCCATATGTTATTGCTGGACTTTTAATCACCTTAATTGGAGTCGCTATTACTGCCAAAGCAGGAATCGATAAAGATAAAATTACAAACTCCGCAGAAGGTGAGAAATCCAATATTATCAAGGGGATTTCTATCGCAGTGACTTGTGGAGTTCTGTCTGCTTTATTGAATGTTGGTTTTGTCAAGGCCACTCCAGTTGCAGAACTGGCTGAAAGTTTTGGTGCCGTGGATAGAAATGCAAGTTTAGCCGCCTGGGTTGTGGTTTTATTTGGAGCCTACATTATGAATGCTGGCTACGCTATAGTTTTACTTTTTAAAAATAAATCTTGGAATAATTTTAAAGTAAAAAATGCCTCTAAATCTTACAAGTGGGCTATTTTATCAAGTATTTTTTGGTTTGGAGCACTTGGCGTTTATGGCCAAGGAGCAGCGCTAATTGGTCCTATAGGTCAAGTGATTGGTTGGCCAATGTTATTAGGATTGTCATTGATTGTTAGTAATTTCTGGGCCTATAAAGCCGGGGAATGGCAAAATGCAAAAAAGCCATTTAACTTGCTTTTGATGGGCTTGGTAGTATTGGTCTTAGCCAGTGTTGTATTAGGCTATTCAAATACAGTTAATTAATTGTTAAGTTTGAGTACTTAGACTTGTATTCAGTTGCAGAGATGTGTTTCAATGATTTGAAAACTCTATTGAAACTTGACAATGAGTTAAAACCCGTATCAAAACAAATTTGTGAAATATTTTTCTCACCATTTATCAACATTTGACATGCTTTGTTGATTCTAAATTCACGAATGAATTGAAAAGCAGTTTTCCCGGTTCTATTTTTAAAATATCGACAAAAAGAATTGGTGGTCATGTAAGAAATTGAGGCCAAATCTTCTAAGGAAATATTTTTGTTATAATTTTCAGAAATGTAATTGATAACTTTTTTGGTACGGTCCTCGCCTGCCGAAGTATTTTTTAATAAAAATGTGTCAGTAGAAAGCTCATTGTAATCTTCTTGTGCAGACAAGATTTTTAAAACTTTAAGAAGTAAGATGATGCGGTCTTCATTTTTACTTTTCGCGAGTTTTATAAGCTGTTTTTTTAGCTTCATAACCGTAGTATCAGAGAAAATTAAACCTTTTCCTGCACGTTTTAAAAATCGGTTGATGGGAGCTAATTCTGGAATTTTAAATAAATCTTGCCCTCCAATGATTCGATTGAACTTGACAACAATGTAATCTACCTCATTTTGAGACGCATTTTTATCATTTTTAAAAACGTGAGGTACGCCACTACCTAGAAATACAAGTTCTTCTTTATTGAAATAATCCATGCGATCCCCCACAACTCGGACGCCTTCTCCTTTTATGATGTACATCAGCTCGAATTCGTCATGAAAGTGCCAATTTACACCAAAATAGGGTGCTTTTTTTCGCTTTGCATAAACAGAACTAAAATTGGATTCGTTGAAGGATTTGTACTGAAGTTTCAAAAAACAGATTTATCAATTTTTAAAATAAAATCTCAAATATTACCACAATTTAAGAAATAATTAAAAAAACTATTAATTTATGAAACTATTTATCAAAAAATTGATTCAACGACGCACGCAACTGTTGTTTAACTTTTTTGTATTTTGAATTGGATGCTAGGTTGGTCCATTCATTGTCATCCGTTCTGTGATCGTAGAGTTCTTCGGAACCATTTTCATACAAAATATATCTAAAATTTTCAGAGCGAACTGAGAAATGCTGGCGCTTCGGGTTTTGAGATTTCCAGCTTGCAATAACCGTCAATGCCACAGAAGGCCCACTCCAATCCTTGGTGTTGGGGTTATCTAAAAATGGTTTTAAACTGTGGCCATCAATAGCCGCCCCTTTTTCATTTATTATGGTAGGGCCTTGCAATCCACACAAATCATTTAAGGTGGGATAAATATCTACCAAACTCACAGGATGGTGCACGCGTTTACCTGCACTTTTTTTGTAAGTAGGATGTTTTATAATTAATGGTACTTTGGTAGATTCCTCCCAAAGGCAATATTTAAATAAATAATCTTTTTCCCCCATATTATAACCATGATCACTAAATAAAATAACCATTGTGTTGTCTTTGAAACGCGATTTATTTAAAGCAGCCATTGTGCGGCCCACCATGGCATCTGCAAAGGCTACACTGGCCAAGTAAGCTTGGGTATAAGTCCTGAGTGCCAGTTCTTTAGAGGAATATGATTCTGTAAGTGTTCTAAATGCTTTGCGCCCACGAGGTTCTTTTTTTGAACCTATACCCAAAAAGGTATCTGTTTTGTCATCTTCGAGAATTGTTGGGATTTGAACTGCATCAATTGGAAACATATCAAAATAAGCTTGAGGTACCACAAGTGGCGTATGGGGGCGAATGATGCCCAAAGCCATTAGAAAAGGTTCGTCATTTTCAGAAGCTTCAATTTTATTCAATTGGTCTTCAAACCAAGCAACACTTTTTTCATCAGTCATTAAATCGCGATCTGTGTCATTTTTATAATGAAATGGCCCTTTGTTATCCCAATGCGTATTGTACCAGCCTGTGTAACCAGGAGCTGTGTCAGAGGCTTCAATTACGGGAATGTCCTTAAGCGAAGCAAAAGTGGCATCCAATGGGCCTAAATCGCCCATGGCAACAGGACAATTTGGATGCAATGCTGACTTTTTTCCATTGTAAGGCATGGGGCCATAATCTGCGACAATTCCGAGAACATCCCAAACTCCCTTTTTATCGGCGTGGAATACTTTACCAGTCTTGTAGGTCTTGTAACCATTGTCTTTAAAGTATTCAGGAATAGAACGGCTGTTCATTTGTGTTTCATTCATTAACCAGCTTCCAAAACCCCAATTTTTAGAATTAATGGGTAAAATACCAGTCATAAAACTGGCTCTTGAAGGAGAACATACAGGAACGTTAGAATGTGCATTGTCAAACAAAACCCCTGAATTGGCAAGAGCGTCAATGTGGGGTGTTTTTGCTTGTGGGTGCCCGCCCATTACACCAACGTAATCGTTAAGATCATCTAAAACAATCATTACAACATTCGTTTTTTCTTGTGAAAAAAGAGAGAGACAGATTAAAAGTATTGGAAGAACTAAATAGTTTGATTTCATGATAATTTATTTTGAATGGTATTCATTTTTGTACGTTCTGTTAAGGTATAATCCTGTTGAAATTTCTTGCATGGCCTGCACTAAATTTGGATAAGGTTGATCAGTTATATTGACAATTCCTATTCTAAAGTTTTCCCCATCAAATCGGCCAGTTGTAGGTTGATCAGACCATTGAAACCAATGGGCCCCAACGATGTTAGGATGCAGTGATGCCTCTTCTATGTATTGTTTATATAAATCCGCCTGATCTTCAATGGAAGATGCATTTCGTAAGCCACTACCCCAGACCCCATGCGACGCCGTCCCAAAATGGAATTCTCCAATAAGTATGGGCTTGTCAATTTCGGATAAAAGTTTAAAGTTACGCACGCCGTAATCATAAATATTAAAACTCACTACATCACAGTACTTGGCTGCTTTTTCATGCAGGATGGAATTGTACTTTGATTTCCCATGCAGTCGACTCCCTAAATATAAGTGATTTGGAAATACTCTTTTGAATTCCTTACGAACCAAACTGTAATAAGAATCAACAAAATGGGTAAAAAAGGCTTGCATATCAGCTTTAAAAATTTTTGAATGCTTATTATTGACAATCGTATTAACTTTTCTGAAGGATTTAAATTCACTGCCCCAATTTGAGTTCAAATGGTGGATTGAACTATATTTTTCTTTTAAAAATTTTTCAAAAGCCCTGCGAGCGGGTACTGTATTTTTTAAAGATAAAATTTGCTTAGAAAAAGATTTTTTATGTTGCCAATGAATTTCATTGTTTATAAAAACTCCCAAAAGCCATGGGTCTTTAGATTTAGAGGCATGTTGCTGCAAACTTTCTTTTAGATCCAACATGAATTCATAAGAAAATGGGTCTGGCAGTTTTTCAATTGCACCAATACCTTGCAATTTGGTGTGAATGATGATGGTATAGGGGTGGTCAGAATTTTGAGGCATATTAGACCAAGCCCCATAAGTATTAACCCCCCACTTTTTTAGACGGCCTTGGGTCACCTTTTGGTGTTTTAAAAGCCAGTTATTTCCGTACTTGCGCTTTAAATTCAAGTAATAAAAATTTATGCGATCTGATCCAAATATAGAGGGCGTATCTAAACTTGAATATTGATTCCATTTTTTTTCTTCACTCCGTTCTAAAATTAAGGCAGGAAATAAAACGGATCTTCCAGAAATTTTAGTTGCGCTACCGTTGCCAACACCATTAATTCCCAAAGACCAAAACAAAAACCCTTCTGGATCTATAAACCACCAACGATCATTAATTTTTTTGGTGTAGAAATAACCTTTTGCATCATGTTTTTCTGAGTGTAACCAACCGCCATATTTTGAGAATTGATTTTGAAATGATTGCGCATTATAAATTTCGTAATCTTGATTTCCTAGCAGTTCTAAGTCCCTGATGTGGTCGAGTTTACCAGTCCATTTATCACCAACATACTGTCCCATTAGGTCTAATATAGGATAGGTTTCCTTTGAGAATGTAGTCGCGTCATATGTCATTAAGTCAAGCCCATATGGGGTATTGAATGTAATATACTCAGCTGCGCTCAGTGGGGTACTTAAATTAATTTTTAGACTTATTTTTTTGATTTTAGAGGGGTCTGGAGCTAACCAATGAGTGACGTATCCACCTGGATAACCCCTTATACCATCAAAATAGAGCTTCCATGAGGTTTCGTCATTTGGTTTTTGCCTCACAATCATCATTTTAAAAGTTTGACTTTGGTTTGCATCAACAACAAATCGGGCCGCATTTTTGAAGTTGGGTCCAGATTCGTATTGCAGATCGATTACCGCTTTTGAATTTGAATTGTTTTTGATATCAAAACCAATGAATCGATGACTTGAAACATCAAGTGGACAGTTCTCAAAATCCCATGAAAATTGATGAATCAATTTGGAGGTCGAATCACTATTTACAATGATATCATCATCATCATTACAGGAATTAAAAACTTGAGCTGTGGCATTAATTTTTAAAAATAATAAAACTCCAACAAGTGAGATCGTTTTATGCATTGCAAACCATTTGGTGATTTTCTTGAAAATTTACATCGTTATAAAGCATTGTAATAAAAGATTGGATGAAAAATTTAGCGGACTCATTTATACTGTTATCGGTGTTTATTGATGAGCGTCTGCATCTGTTTCGATAATTTTCTTTTGATTTTTCTAAAATCTTTTTCAGCCGCAAGGTTGTACCATTCGTAGGGATCGGTTTTGTGGTCGTAAAGCTCCTCTTGCCCCTTAGCATACCGGATGTAACGGAAATTTTCAGTTCGATAAGAAAAATTTTGTGTGTCAACAGTGGTTTTATTTCCAACATTCCCTACTATTGTTAAAGCGCCTTTAGGACCTTTCCAGTCTTTATTTTCTAATAAGGGACGGAGTGAATTTCCACCTAACTCAGCCCCTTTTTCATTAAATTTATGATCGCCCTTTAAATTGCAGTAATCAACAAAAGTAGGGTATAAATCAATTAATGAAACAGGTTGTTTCACTTCAAGCCCACGTTGGCCATTTGGCAAACGCACCACCAGAGGTATTCTAGCACTTTCTTCCCAGGGAGAGTTTTTAAAGACCTGATTTTTTTCACCCAATTGCCATCCATGATCACTAGTCAAAACAATGATGGTATTATTTTTCAGAGGGCTTTGATCAAGAGCCTGGACAACCTTACCAATTTGAGCATCCACAAATGTCACACAAGCCATGTAAGCCTGTACGATATGTTTCATGGCTAGGGTTCGATCCCCGCCATAAGATTCCAGTAACATCTTGTAATATTTAGGACCTTTTAAGGCTTTACGATGCCCAAAGTTTGCATCCCAAAAGGTGTCGTCTGTGTCGTTTTCTATCCAAGGCTCTAAATTTATTTCATCAATAGGGTACATGTCAAAATATCGATCTGGGGCATGTAGAGGGGTGTGCGGACGTACGAACCCAATGCCCATGAAAAAAGGAGATTTAGAATCTTTTTCTCCTAATTGCTTAATTTTTTTAATGGCCCAATCGGCATGCAATTCATCTTGTAGTAAATCTCTATCGTCATCATTGACATAACGAAAGGGTGTTTTGGTCCAGCCATAAACCCAACCAGGCTCTCCTTTGATGCCATTAGAGTTTTCAACACTTGAAAGCCGACCATATGAGCCATCAATAGGTCCAATTGAACTGTAAGGCTCTGGAACCTTAGGATGTGGTAAATTTTTATTGCCATCAAAATAGAAAGGGCCGTAGTTATTGGTTAATTTATGACCCCATTCATCCCAATCTTCAATAGAATTTCCATGAGTTATTTTTCCTGTGCCAAGTGTTGTGTAACCATTTTCTTGAAAATAACGCATGATCGTTTTATTGTTTTTTAAAACTTTCTGAGCTTTTAAATCGGTCCAACCAAAATCTTTAGAAGTATGGGGATAAACCCCGGTGATGAAACTATTTCTGGAAGGCGAGCAAACCGGTACATTGGATTGGGCATTAACAAAGCGAACTCCTGAGCTGGCCAGCGCATCTATATGAGGGGTTAGAATTTGAGAATGGCCTCCAAAAATCCCTTGGTAATCATTCAAATCATCACATATGATAAAAATAACATTAGTTTTATCTTTAACATTTTGAGAGAAAAGTGAAAAACAAAAAAGACTTAAAAACACAATGGTAATTGATTTTTTTTGAAAACTCATATTATATATTTTTGTGTTAATCGGTTGCACCATTTAAAACATTTCGGTAACGCTACATAAAAAAGTAAAGTTAAAATACTAAAACATCCAAATGAAACAAATTTTATCAAATTGTAATCGGTTCTTAACTTATGAAAAATACAACTCAAACAAATTATAATAAGGTAATAATTGAATAAAGACAGTTAACTAAGTATTTTTTGTTTGTGAAATTTATCATTTATTTGTGGTCAATGAATTTAAAATTATTTACTTATGATTTCAAATAAGGCTAGCGTAATATTGATTTTTTCGACCTTATTTCTGAGTGTTTCCTGTCAAAACAACAACTCAAACAAAACGTTACACGGCAGTACAAGTTCGAAACCAAATATAGTCATTATCTACACAGATGATTTGGGTTATGGTGATATTGGTGCCAATGGAGCCACTGAAATTAAGACGCCTCATATAGATGCATTGGCTGAAAATGGGGTTCGATTTACCAATGGTTTTTCTAGTTCCGCAACATGCACACCAAGCCGTTATGCACTTTTGACAGGTATTTATCCATGGAAAAATAAACGCGCTAAGATATTGGGTGGTACTGCTCCGCTGATCATTGATACAGCCCAAGTCACCCTTCCAAAAATGCTCAAAACCAAAGGCTATCATACTGGAATAGTTGGAAAATGGCATTTGGGTCTTGGATCCGGAAATGTAGATTGGAACCAAACAATTTCACCTGGGCCCAACGAAGTAGGATTTGATTACTCCTACATCATGGCGGCAACCCAAGATCGGGTACCAACGGTTTACATTGAAAATGGAAATGTGGTAGGTTTAGACCCTGAGGACCCCATTAAGGTCAGTTATTGGAAAAATTTTGAAGGAGAGCCAACTGGACTTAATAACCCAGAGTTGCTAACAATGAATTGGCACCACGGACACAATAGTAGCATTGTCAATGGCATTCCAAGAATTGGTTTCATGAAAGGGGGAGATGCGGCCAAATGGAGTGATGTTGACATGGCAGACCACTTTTTAAAAGGGGCGCAAGACTACGTTAAAAAACATAAAGACGAACCATTCTTTTTATACTACGCCATGCAACAGCCACATGTCCCAAGAACTCCACATCCAAGATTTGTTGGCAGTTCTGGTATGGGGCCAAGAGGCGATGTTATTGTAGAAGCAGATTGGTGCATTGGAGCATTTATAAAAACTTTAGAAGAAGAAGGGTTGCTTGAAAATACTTTGATTGTTTTCTCTAGCGATAACGGACCCGTATTGAATGATGGATATTATGACGATGCGGTTGAAAAATTAGGAACTCACACCCCAAAAGGCGGTTTACGTGGTGGAAAGTATAGTCTTTTTGAAGCGGGAACAAGAGTGCCTTTTATCACACACTGGAAAGGAAAAATTAAACCAAAAGTTTCCAATGCTCTTGTGGGTCAATTGGATTTATTTTCTTCTATTGCAAAACTGGTTGGTAGTGACGCCGTTGCTCCGGATAGTGAAGAACTGTGGGATGTATTCTCAGGAACATCGGAAATAGGAAGAGAATCACTCATCATTGAAGCCACGACTCGAACAGCACTTAAAATGGGCGATTGGGTCATGATTCCTCCTTATAAAGGACCTAAACTTTTAGACAAGGTAAATATTGAAACTGGAAATTCTAAAGGCTATCAACTTTACAACTTAAAAGACGATTTAAGCCAACAAAACAACCTTGCCGGAGTTCAAACTGAAAAACTAAAGGAACTAATTGCAGTTTATAAACATGAAAAAGGGGCAACAGTCACTAAATTAGAACAAATTGAACTGAAGTAGTCTTACCAAATTAAAGCTAAACGCACAGGCTGATTGTTGATTTTTTTAATGGGTCACGACTAATTTAGAGTCATAAACAAATGTATCTTTTGATAATTTCAAGTTATAACGACCAGGAATCAATTCCTTTTTTAATTCAATATTTGACTGGCCTTTTGATAGGGTTCCATTTTGCTGTACTCTACCAAGAACATCGGATAAAAAATACTCATAATCTTTATCAACTCCAATAAGCTTGATGGCTCCGATGGCAATCGGATTTTGAATCCTCAAATTTGAATTACTCAAAACAAATTTTGTTTCCTTAGAATTGTTGGCGCCAATATTTGGCTGGACAACAGCCAGAATGGTATGTCCAAAAAAGTCGGAAGTTGGAATCGGTTTGACTGTCGAAAAAATTGAAGACGCTTCAACAGGAAAACGAGGATGATCAAATTCATCATCAAAAGAAATTCCCGCATTAATCAATTCCGATAAATTATTGATTTTATCCTGATTTATTTCAATTTGTAGTTGATGAGCTTCTTTTTTATTTTGGTCTTTATTAATGAAATTTTCTGAAATATCGCCATAAAAATAATTATTGGTCATGGAAAATAAAGAGTCCTGAATCACCATTTGTTTGTTGCCAATTCCTGAGCCATTGATTGCAAAAAACAGATTATTAAAAAGCCTTGTCCCGGTCCCTTTAATATCAATAGAAGTCTGATAAGGCTTGTCTTTGCGATCAATAATAATGGTGTTGTTATAGATGTAACTGTCGTGAGAAGCATCGGCGGGTTTTCGATTAATTTGATTGTTAAGCCATAGGGTATGATTGCTAGTTTTCCATCTAGGATTGTCTCGCCAACCGTCGTTTCGACTGATGTTAAAACGGTAAGTCGCGCGTTCGTTTCCGGCTAAAATTTCGACAAACCCACCCTCACAATCTTCCATATAATTGTATTGTACTACAGTATCTACATTGTGATGGTCTATGTGAATGCCATGGGAATCTAAAATTCCTCTTACACCAATGCATTGATTGTATTGAATCATGGTATTTACACTGTAATAATTCCACACCGCACTCCCTCTGCCAATCATCCGTTCGTTTGTCTTTGCACCAGGCTGATTGAAGATATTGTATTCAATCAAACAATTGCGTGTACGGGTTGGTAAAATACAAGTTCCTCCAATTTGATAAAATTCGTTAG
>MDTG01324064.1_pt1 | contig 23067 bp, 18 predicted proteins | sample 811421 | NCBI WGS metagenome assembly MDTG01 (sample SAMN05326645, study PRJNA326480) | marine metagenome | isolation source: seawater | place: Pacific Ocean: South East | collected 2011
AAAAGAACTATAAATTTTGATTTAATAAAAAAAATAAGGAAAGAAATTTTTGTACCTTTATGTGTTGGCGGTGGTTTTTCGAATGCAGATCAAGTAGATAGATTTTTCTCAGAGGGTGTTGAAAAAGTTTCAATAAATTCTGAGTTACAAAATGGATTTAATATAATTGAAAAAATTTCTAATAAATTTGGATCTCAAAGTACAGTAGTTAGTATAGATGTAAAGAAGATAGAAGGTGAGTATAAAGTTTTTTTTGAAAATGGTGAAAAAAAAACTGACATAAAAATTGATAAGTATCTAAAAGATTTAGAGAATGCTGGTGCTGGTGAAGTTATATTAACTTCAATAGATAACGAAGGTGAAAGAAATGGTTTTAATTTAGACTTATATAACCAAATTAAAAATCTTGTTAATATTCCAATAATTGCTAGTGGTGGTGCCAAAAATATCAATTCTATGGATTTACTTTTTGAAAAGACAGATATTGCTTCATGCGCTGTAGGTTCGTCGTTTGTCTTTTTTGGAGAAAGAAAGGCTGTTTTATTAAATTATCCAACACGGGATCAAATAGAGAAAATATTTAATAAATATGAATAAAATATTAAATATTTTTAAATTTTGTTTTCCTTATGCCGTCATATTTATATTCATTTATTTTATTTATAATTATTATCAAAAAAATTTAAATGAATTTTCTTTTTTATCTAATATTAAAAAAGAATATTTAATTACAATATGTTTTTTTTGTTTTTTGTATTTAATTACAGAGTCTTTCATTTTATTAATCATAGTAAAACATTTTAAAAAAAAAATATTCATTCATAAAAGTTTTTTTGTAATTTGTATTACTTATTTGTTTAACACTTTTTTACAATTTTCTGGATTAGGATTTAGGGCATATTACTTAAAGCGTTTTCTAAAAATAAATATATTTGATTTTTTATTTATAAGTATTTTATTTATTTATATAGAGTTATTAGTTTTTTCTTTTTTAGGATTCATAGGTATTACATTTATTGATCTTTTTAATAGAGAAGTAAGTTTAGTTAATGAATTAAAATATATTCTTTTTTCAATATCTCTTGTTATGTCATTTATTTTATTTTTTAATAAAAAAATTATAAATTTTTTTATTAATTTAAATTATTTTAATAAAATAAAATTAATCAAAAAATTACATGTTTTCATCTCTGATAGAAAAAATGTAGATATATTTATTTCTTTAAAAAAAGTTGCCTTTTTATATACGTCTCAATTTATTATTTTATCTGCTATTTTTTTTGTTGGTTATATAATATTAGATAAAGATAATTTACTTTTACTATCTGTAATTGCGTCAACATTTACTGATTTTTCATTTATATTTACATTCACACCTTACGCAATTGGCATAAGTGAAACTTTTTTATATGTAAGTAATTTTAATTTTAATTTAAAAATAAGTGAAATACTATTTCTTTCAAATATTTTTAGATTATCTATGTTTGTAGTTTATTTTCCTATTGGAATACTTTACTTCTTAGTTTTTATTGGATTTAAAAATGATAAATGAAGAATATAAAGTCTGTAGCAAATGTGTTTCTGACTCATCAATTCCAAATCTAAAATTAGATAAAAATAATATTTGCCAATACTGTAAAATTCACCAAGAGATGGAAAATGAATTTCCATTTAATGAAAAATCATTAGCTAATCTAAAGCTTATAGCTGATAAAATTAGATATGAGGGAAAAGATAAAAAATATGATTGTGTTGTTGGTATTAGTGGTGGAAGAGATAGTTCTTATCTCCTCTATATTGTAAAAGAAATTTTAAATTTAAATCCTTTAGCTGTCCATTATGATAATGGATTTGACTCAGAAACATCAACTAGTAATATTTTAAATGTTTGTAGTAACCTAGGTGTAGAATTAGAAACAAGAGTAGCAGACTGGGAAAATTTTAAAAAAATAACAAAATCTTTTTTTTTAGCAGGCGTATCAGATCCTGATACTCCAACTGATGTTGGAATTTTTAAAACAATGTATGAAATTGCGTATAAAGAAAACATTAAATATGTGTTTAATGGTCACTCATTTAGAACAGAAGGAGTTGAGCCTCTGGATTGGACATATATGGATGGTCTTTATGTTAAGTCTATAAATAAGAAATTTGAAAATATAGATTTGGATAAGTTCGATAATTTCACCTTATTTGATTTAATAAAATTTAATGTGTTAGGAGGTATAAAGACTATATTACCCCTTAATTATGTTGAATATGATCATCAAAAAGTTCAAGAGATACTTACAAACAAACTAGGATGGACATATTACGGAGGCCATCATCATGAGTCTTTACTGACAAAATTTGTGGTTTCCTATTATTTACCTAATAAATTTGGAATAGATAGAAGAAGAACAGGTCTATCAGCAATGGTAAGGTCAAAAAAAATCAATCGTTCTGAAGCTATAAAAATACTAGAAAAAAAACCAGATATAGAAGATGAAAAATATCTCGTAGATTATATTCTGGATAAACTTGATATATCTAAAGATCAATTTAGAAATATAATGTCTAAAAAAAACAAAAATTTTAGAGACTTTCTTACTTATTATAGTTTTTTTAAAAATTTTGGATTAATTGCTAAATTTGCTTACAAAGTAGGTTTCATTCCAAAATTGTTGTATTTAAGATATTATGGAAAAGAATAAATTATTAAACTTTTCAATTTTTTTTTCGATTATATTTTCGTTGTCTATTTTTTTGTGGAGTTTAAATATTAATTTTTTTCAAGTTAGATTTTTATACCTTATTTTAATTTTACCTATATTTTATGAAATCTTTAAAAAAAAAATACATGTTGAAAAAGACCAGATTAAAATAATCACTATTTTTTCAGCATTGATCAGTTTAATACTGTTATTAAATTTAGATAACACTAATCAAAAATCGATTTTAACTTATATATTTATATTTTTAACTTTTTTAATAATTTTATTTTATGGACATTATCTTAAGAAAATTGAAATTATTATTTTTACTTTTTTTATTTTTTTTGCAATCTCACTTTTATTAACTGGAAAGTTATTGCTTCCATTTTCCACCATAAATTCTTATGACCCTTGGACAGACAGATGTGGTGGAATTCCCATAAATTTAATTTTTAATTCTGATCAAATAACGGAATCTTACTTGAATTTTAAAATTGGTATTAATGAATTTATATTTAAAGAAAATTCTCATTTCTCAATATTGTCCCCAGCGATAGTACTTTTTTTAACATCAAAGTTTATTGATACAAAAAATACATTTTATAGAATATTTATTATCATTATTTTTTTTATTATTTATAATAAAGTTACCACCACTTTTTTTTTAAGTATAATTCTTAGTTTCGTCTTAATATATGCCTTTAATTTCAAAAAATTTTCTAAAAAAAAAGCTACTATTTTTATAATTTTGATATCAATTTTAGGAGTTAATTTTATAAACGACCAAAATTGCAGAAAAAGAATTGATACTTTGGTATATAAAATTATCAATTATTCCAATGGATACTTGACCAATTCTAATTTAAAAAAAAATAAATCTTTAAATAACAGTGAAGTTGAATTACAGGAAAATAAAAATAAAGTTTGGATAGGTAACATGTCTACTGCGGTTTTTGTTAAATCTACTGAGATAGCATTTGAATCTATAATTGATAGACCATTTGGATGGGGGCTAAATAATTATATATTGGCCAATGATTACTATGATGACATAAAAATTTATAAAGATTACAAAAACTATGAGTTTGCTAAAGATTTAAATAAAAGTGACGCTTCTAACACAATGATTAAATTAATTGTAGAGATAGGGATCTTTTCTACAATCATTTTATTCTTTCTTTTTAAATACTTAATAAATAGCAAGATTCCAGTTGATGAAAAATTATTTTATTTTTCAATAATAATTTCACATTTTATTAGGGGGGTTGGTTATTTTAACTCGGGTTTCATAATTATATTAATTTTCATATTACTTAGAAGCATTAATACAAATAATATTAATTTCCCCTATAAAAATTTATAAATTCTTTTAAATTTCTTTTTCGGTTACAATTTTTTAAATACAAATAATAATACATATGCTTTTCTATCTCCTGTATCCTCGATTTTTTTAAATTACATACAAATTCATTCATAATTTTTTTTTCAGTTGCCATTAAGGTTTGTAAATTTCTATATGGATTTTTTTCAAAGTAAATAACAATAAAAATAATTAAAATTATAAAATAATTAATCAAATTAATTTTAAATTTAAAATTTTTTATATTAAAGAAAAGGTAAAAAATAAAAAAATAAATGAAACCTACATAAACTCTTTCGGGAGGAAATTTATTTATTAAAAAGAAAAATATAAAAAAATAAATTACAATAAGATCAAAAATTGTTAATTTTCTTTTATATATATTAAATAATATTGTAAAAAAAGTTAAAGAAAATATTGTTAAGATATCAATATTATCTCTTAGTTGAAATACAAAATTTTTAATATTCTCAGATAGTGGATATGAAGTAAAAGTACTTAAATAAATTCTTTCAAAACCTGCTGTAAAAATATTATTGTAATTTTGCGATATATAGCTAAATAGATTTTTTGTACTATTATAATAGCCTTCAATATATAAGCCTGTAATTAAAATTTGCGTTAAATTAAAAATAAAAAAAATAGTTAAGAAATAAATAAAAAAAAATTTAAATTTTTCTCTTAAAGTGAATGTTTTTAAATTCAATAATATTGAAAATAAAATTGGTACAACTAAATATAAAGATGAGATATTATTGATGACTTGTAGCGCACAAATTAAATAAATTAAGTTTAGTTTCTTTATTTCAGCCTTATAGTGGATTTCAAGAATTAAATAAAAAATTAAACAAAAAAATAAAGATGATATGTAGTAACCTCTTAGTACAAAAGAGTAGGTAAACAATAAATCAGATAACAAATAAATTAAAAACAATAAATATGTTAAAAATTTATTTTTAAAAGAAAGATAACTTATGTATAAAATTATCGGCAAAGATAAATAGTTAATAAATTTTAAAAAAACTAATTTTGTACCTACAAAAAACTCAGTGATTAAGCCCAAAAAGGATATAAAGAAGTGATTATTTGGATAATTTTTTAGAAATATTGTTTCTTTGTAAAAATATGTAGTTAAATTAACCAATTCATCATGTTCAATATAATGATTACTTAAAATAAATATTTTAAATGTTAAAAAAAAAAGTAAAAACAAAAATAAATAAATATCAATCGATGACTTTTCGATTTTATAAATAATGTTTTTGATCATTTTAGTCACTATCTTAATAGCTAATTGTTTATTATTTTACTATAATTATTCTATAGCAAAATATTTTCAATTATTTGATAAACCAGATAACGTTAGAAAGCTTCATAAAGATATTGTACCAATCACAGGTGGTATAATTATAATCTCAAATTTATTAATTTTTTTTATATTAAAATTTTTTTTTAATTTTGAAGATATTATTTTTACCTCATTGGAAAAAAGTTTAATATTTTTATCAATTTCTTTATTGTTTTTTCTTCTTGGAATAATTGATGACAAAATAGCTGTAAATGCAAATACTAAATTTTTAATAATTACCTTAATTATATTAGTTGCCATGTATTTTGATAAGGATTTGATAATTCAAAATATTCGATTAGATTTTATTTCTTTTGACTTAGGTTTATTTTCTATTCCATGGACGCTCATATGTTTTTTATTATTTATTAACTCATTAAATATGTTTGATGGATATAATTTACAATCTTCAAGTTTTTCTATTTTTTTTTTAACTTTATTACTTTTTGCAAGTAATTTTAGTTTGCTGATATTTGTATTAATTCTTTCATTATTATTTTTTTCTATTTTAAACTTTAAATCAAAATCTTTTATGGGTGATAGCGGAACCTATATGTTGGCATTTGTAATTGGTGCAATTACTATTAAGCTTTACAATTTAAAGATGTTTGAAAATGTTGATACAATTGTATTAATAATGATAATTCCAGGCATAGATTTAATGCGTTTATTTTTTGAAAGAATTTTAATTGAAAAAAAATCTCCTTTTTCACCTGATAGACGTCATCTTCATCATTTATTATTAAAAAATTATGGTTTAGGAAAAACATTTTTTACAATTAACCTTATAATAATACTTCCTTACTTTTTTGGAGTATATTTTTCAATTGAGTTAATAGCAATTTTTATACAGATAATATTGTATTTTTTTATTTATTTTTTTTTAAATAGACTTTCTAAAAATTAGATAATCTTCGATATAAAGTTTATCCATTTTTGTCCTTAAAAAACATTCGATTGCTTCTGAGGGGTTACAGACAATAGGCTCATTTTCATTAAAAGAAGTGTTTAAAATAATTGGAACATTAGTAATTTTAAAAAACTCATAAATTATTCTGTAAAAATTATAATTATATTCTTTTGTCACTGTTTGTAGTCTACATGTTTCGTCAATATGTACTACTCCAGGCACAATTTTTTTTTTTTCATTTTTAATTTTATAAACTTTTGACATAAATGGTACACTATCACTATTATTAAACCAATTTTTTGTTTGTTCTACTAAAATTGATGGAGCAAAAGGTCTAAATTTTTCTCTATTTTTAATTTTTTCATTTAACAATTGTTTAATATTTGGATTTCTTGGATCACTAATTATTGATCTGTTTCCAAGAGCTCTTGCTCCAAACTCCATCCTGCCTTGAAATAAACCTATCACATCTTTTCTAGATAAATTAATTGCTATATCTTTGAACTTATCATCCTTAGAAACAAACTTTTTAATCTCTATATTTTTTCTTTTAAATTCAGTATGATAATTTTGAATTATTTTAAAAATTTTATCATTAGAAAAATCTGGTCCCAGATATGGATCATCAGAAATGCTTACAGTTTCTTTATGATTTTTCATAATAGCAATCATTCCTGCTCCTATACTTCCACCTGAGTCACCAGGCGAATGATTTATATAAACATTTTTGTATTTAGTATTATCTAATATTTTACCGTTCATTACTGAATTCATCGCACACCCACCAGATAATGTTAAATTATTTGATGGGCTGAGAGTATACAAATCATTTATTATTTGGATTGATAAGTCTTCAAAGACAGATTGTGCAGAGGCAGCTACATCAATATGAAAATCTGTTATTTTTTCATCTATTTTTCTTTGATTACCTAAAAGATTAATTAATTCATTTGAAAATATTTGACTTATTATAGGCTCTCCTTCGAGCCAACTCATTTCTATTCCATCATTGTGATGTTTAAAAAATTTTAAATTTAATTTAAAAAGATTTTTTTTATCATACATAATTATTTCGTTGATTTTTTTTTTTAAACTTGGACTCCCATAGCTTGAAAGACCCATTACTTTGTATTCATCCCCATATTTATCAAATCCCAAGAATTGTGTTATTGCAGAATAAAACAACCCTATTGAGTGTGGAAATTGAACTTCTTTTAACTTGTTAAATTTATTGTTATTAAAATTTCCAATACTAGTACTTACAAAATCTCCAAATCCATCTAATGTAACATAATTACACTCTTTAAATCTTGACATGAGCGTGGAGCTTGCTGCGTGAGCAAGATGATGATCTACTAAAATAGGCTTGTTCTTTAATCTTTGATTGAAATGTTTTTCAAATTGACTTTCAATAGTATTTATTTTTTTAAAATTACTTATCCTGTTTAGAATATTCTTTGAATTAAATATATTTTTTATAGAATATAAAAATTTGTTAACAACTCTTAGATTTGGGTTACGGTTTATTGCAACATAATCAATATCTTTAACTTTAATATCTGCGTATTCTAAGCAAAATTTTATTGAATTAGTTGGAAATCCAGCAGCATGCTTAATTCTAATTAATCTCTCCTCTTCAACTGCTGCTATTAGCTTATTATTATAAAATAAACACGCAGCACAATCTCCATGAAAAGCATTTAAACCAAGTATATACATTTTATAATAATCTTTGAGAATTTAACATTTTTAAAATTAATAATTTTATATTTTTAGGTAAAATTATTTTTATAAATTTTTTAAGAATGACTAATATTATATTTTTTAAGTAATTAAATAAATATAAACTATCTCTATTTTTATACATTTTATTTATCATATAAAATTCTTTTTCTGCTGCTAAACGATTTTTATCAGATAAACCACCAGGTTTTGATTTAGATATAATTAAATCCGAATAGTAAAATTTTTTTTTTTTTATAAAAGTTATATTTAAAAAATTCGTAATCTGCAGCAATTTTAAATTTAGTATCAAACTTTTTCCTTTTAAATAAACTCGATTTGCAAACGGTACTTTGATGTGAGAAGCTACTAGAAGTTGAATTTTGATCTAATTTTTTTAATTTTGAAATGTATTTTATCTCATCGTTAACCACGTTATTGCCAATACAAATATCAATTTCTTTATTTAAATTAAGAATGGAGTTAATTTTCAATAGGGTCCGATTATAAAAAAAACTGTCGCCTGAATTTAAAAAAATTACCCACGGAAATTTTGTTTTTTTTAAACCTTTATTCATAGCCTCATAAATTCCATCATCTTTTTCAATTATGATATCTTCAATTTTTTTTTTATACTTATTAATTATCTGTAATGTTCCATCACTACTTTTTCCATCAACTACTATTATTTGATATTTTACTAATTTTTGTTTTAAAATTGATTTCAAGGTATATAAAAAATCTTTTTTTGTGTTTAAAGATACAACAATTATAGAAAAATTTATTTTATTTTTCATTTTTTTCTTAAGACAATTATTGGATATTGGAAATTTCTTACAAAAAAATTTGGAAACTTCTTTTCGAATGAAAATAGAATATGTAACATCATTTTGCCAATGATATTTCCAGGAAAAAAAATTTTTTGATGTTGTGAGGAAAATGATCTCCAAGGATAAAATTTAATTTGAGCTTTTTTTTCAAATTGAAACCACCAATTAAGTGGATGACAGTAAAAATAAATTTTTTGTTTACTATAAGTTTTTTTAAAATATTTTTTAAACCTTGATAAAAAAGTGTTTGGATTACTATATACTATAATTATTGGCTGACCTTTTTTTGTTATATCAATAAGTTTATTTATAACTTCTTTTTGTTTGTTTTTTTTCACATGATAAATTGTATGTAAGCTAATTATGGTATCAAAATAATTTTTTCTAAATTTAATTTTTAAAAAGTCCTTACAATAAAATTTTCCATTTTTACCAATTTTTTTTTTTGCCTCTTTAATTGCAATTTTCGAAAAATCAACACAATGTCTTTTTTTGAAATTTTTTGAATAATTTAAATATTCTTTGTACTGAATTGGCCCCGATGCAAAGTCAAGAATATTAACTCCTTTTTTTGGAATGAAATTGTTGATTCTATGCCTGCATTTTGAAACATAATCTGCAGAAGTTTTTCTTAAATCCTCAAACAATTCTGCATCAAAAGAGTTTATTTTGTTGTTTTTTTTCCATCCAAACTTATTATAAAAATTGTAAATATCCATTAAAAGAAGTCTTTTGCTTTAATTAAATGTTTTTATGAACATATTACATGTTACAAACGAATTCTCAAAAAAAAACTATAGCATTGCATCTCTTATAATTCATCTCTTTAAATTTTACGACAGCTCAGAAGATGTAAATGTTAAAGTTGTTACAGCTAAGATTGAAGACGAATTATTTAGTCATGATAACATTAGTTTAATAAAGAAAAGTAGTTTGATAAATATTTTTTTAAATTTAAGAAAGATATTAAATAGCTATAAAAACGAAGATGTTGTGCACGTACACGGTATCTGGGCCCCTATTCAGCTGATAACAATTATATATGGAAGTCTTAATAGAAATAATTTAGTTATACACCCTCATGGTATGCTTCTACCTGAAGCACTTAAAAGTGCTGGTAAAATCAAATATTTATTTAAAGTTTTAACTTTAAATATTTTAAAACTAATTTTAAATAAAGATATTAATTTCGTCTCAATAACCAATCAAGAAAAAAAAGCAATTAATAAATTTTTTAAAACCAATAATGTAACTCAAATTCCAAACCCACTTCCTTTTAAATTGACAGAACAAAACCTAGCCAAAAAAAAAAATAAAAGATTTGTTTATTTTGGAAGAATTCATCCACACAAAAATATTGAATTATTAATAAATGCATTTCTTCAAGCAAATTTAGATACCAGCTGGAGTCTCGTAATCTATGGAATTAAAGATGATGAAAAATATTTTTATAAAATATTAGATCTAATTCGAGATAAGAAAAATATAAAAATTTCTGAACCTGTTTTTGATGAAAATAGACAAAAAATCATGGCTGAGTCCTGGTCTAATATTTTAGTTTCTAAATCTGAGGTTCTAAGTCTTTCTATACTGGAATCTTGCAATTTTGGTTTACCAACATTAACAAACAAAAATGTTGAATTCAAACAATTAGATAGTGAAATGTTTGTTGCTGATAATCAAAAAGATATATCAAAAAAGATAGAGGAAATATCATTAATCAAAGATGATGAAAGAATACAAAAAGGAATAAGACTAAATAATATTTTTAAGTCAACTTATTTAAATCAAAACACAAAGAGTATTTATGAGAATTTGTATGAATTAATTAGCATCAAAAGAAAACAGTTTATTGAAAATTTATTTTCTTTAAGAGGGATATTCGAAACAAAAAATATTAATTTTTTAGCTATCTCAGGAGCTTATGCTTTTAACTTAATGTTTTCTTCATTTTTGATAATTTCTTTAGTTTTATTTAAAAATTATGCAGTCGCAGCAGAATTGGGATTAACATCTAGTTTTTGGCTTTCTTTAACTCAAATATTTTCAAGTAACATGAGAAGTATTATCACCTCAGAAAATAGTACAAAAACTGCAACTGATACTTTACTTTATAGGATTTTGTTTTCCTTAATTTCAATTTTATTATTTTATTTTTTATTTATAAAAAACTTACAAGTTACAAACTTATATCTAATTCTTTCCATCTCAATTTTAATACTTTCTCAGTGGGTTTTTGAAATGACACTATTAAAGTATGAAATAACTAATAAATTACGTATTTTTTATCTCTTTTCTATTCTTAATTTAAGTCTAATTATTATAGTTATAATACTATTATCAAATTTAGATTATTTTCTTTTATCTAATATTTTTGTAATCTACTCAATTATTGTATTATTCATTTCCTTCTTCAATATTAATTTAAAAAATTTATTTCAAATAAATATTTTAAAAATTATAAAACTAAATTTGACAACAGTAGCTTTTGCCTCTTCTTTTTCAATTATTTCAAGTAGTTTTATTTGGAGGTTGTTAATTTTCTCTTTTTTAGAAAAAAGTGTTGCAGGAATACTCTATGCATGTTTTTCGGTTGGTTCATTTCCAGGAACATTTTTTAATTCTGTTATCGGACCAACTTTTATTAAAAAAAAAATTATATTTAGCAACCCTCTAAAAATTTTTGGATCATTTGTTTTCGTATTTCTTGTTATTTTATTTATATATACAACCGTAAATATTTTTAGTTTATATCAGCAAGATTCCTTTAGTTTTTTGAGTAATCAATTTATAATATTTGTTGCAACTATATCATTAATTGGATCTTTTTTTATGAGTTCTGCAATGCATTCAAGGCATTCCCAAATTCAAGATAATTTAACACAAAGAGAAATATTATTCAAAAAAGACGTTTTTTATGGTTTAAGTATCATTCTTTTTGTCCCAATTTTATATTTAACTGGAGGAATTTTTGCAACTTCATTTGCTTTTTTTATAGCGTCAATTTTTGCTTATTTTAATTACGTAATGATAAAAAACATTAATGTCCCATTTATTAAAAGATAATAAATATTTAATCAAATTAATAAGATATTTTATTATTTTAACAGTTTTATCTTTATTTTTATTTGGTTTTTATTTTTATTCTGGATCTAAAATTATTTATATACTTTTCAGCTTTTTAAATATTTATTTATTAATTTTTGCATTTAGAAAAAAAGCAATTTTTTTTGAAACTTTTTTTGCATTATTATTATTTTTAGGTTTTTGGTTTAAGTTCACTCTTACAATTTCATTTACAGATGGAGTTTTTAGAGAAGGAGTTGGATCTTTTGATTATAAACCAGAGAGTTTTGATTATTCTTTAATTGTTTCAATAATTGGTATAATGCCATTGATTATATGTGGTCATTTAAGAGAGTTTTTTTTTTACTATCCAAAAAAAATTAAAAAAATTCAATTTAAAAATAATTTTTTTAATAAATATAGAAAAAAAATTTTATTAATTTTTATAATTTTAATTTTATCAGTTATAATTCTTAATATTAATTTCATGATTTACCAAAAAGGGTTATTACCACTAGATAATTATAATTTTTTCATGTCAGGTATTGTAAAATGGATGCTTCTATTTGGATTAACTTCTATTGCGTCTTTTATTATATTTCTCGAGATTAGTGTTCTAAAAAAAATTTTTAATTTTACAATTATAATAAGTATAATTGAAATATTTTTAAGTTCTTTGTCAATGATAAGTAGGGGGATGATATTCAATTCCTCCTCTATAATTTTTGGAATATATAAATTATCAAAAAAAAGTGGAAAATTATTAAACATTAAAAAATTAACTCTTTATATTTTGCTCACATTTATTTTATTTTATATATCTGTAATATCTGTAAATTACTTAAGAGTTAATTATTTTTATGTTGGTAAATCTGCTATTGAAGCTGAAAAAATAATACCGAATAATGAGACAATAACCGAAACTCCAAAAAAAAAAGAATTTAATATTATAAATTCAAATAATGAGCTATTTTTTTTAGCTATTAATAGATGGGTGGGAATAGATGCAATATTTGCAGTTTCCCAACAGAGAAAAATTCTTAATTATGATTTACTATTAAAAGCTTTAAAGGAAAAGCCTGATAAAAATGAACCAACATTTTATGAAAAAACTTTTAAGTTAGAAAATTTTCTTCAAGGAATTCAATATGAAAATGTAAAAGGAAATACTTTAACTGGTATTATTGCTTTTTTATTTTATTCAGGTTCTTTTACTTTTCTCTTTTTTGGAATGTTTATTTTAAATCTTTTTGCAACTTTGTTGGAGATAATATCATTTTATGCTTCTAGGCATAATCTAATTTTTACAGCCATAATTGGTCAAGTTATTGCCTTTAGATATATTCATTTTGGGTATCTTCCAAGTCAGAGTTATTTGTTATTAGGATCAATTATTTTAACAATTTTATTTTCTGCAATATTTGTAAAGTTTTTTTTAAAACAATAATTTTCTTTGTTATTAATACTCTTAGTTTATATAACATTATATATGAAAAAAAAAATTGCATTAATTTTTGGAATAACAGGACAGGATGGATCATATCTTGCTGAGTTTCTTATAAAAAAAAAATATATTGTTCATGGAGTGAAGAGAAGATCTTCTTCTATAAATACAGAGAGACTTGATGATTTATATGATAAAAATAACGGTAAAAACTTTTTTCTTCACTATGGCGATATAACTGACTCTTTAATGATACAAAGAATAATAAATAAAATTAAACCTAATGAAATATATAACTTAGCAGCACAATCACATGTAGCAGTGTCATTTATGATACCAGAATATACTGCTAATGTTGATGCACTTGGAACATTAAGAATTTTAGAGTCGATAAGATCATTAAACTTAATAGGTAAAACAAAATTTTATCAAGCCAGCACATCTGAAATGTATGGAAAAGTTCACAAAACCCCACAAAATGAAAAAACTCCTTTTTATCCAAGAAGTCCTTATGGTGTATCAAAAGTTTTTTCTTATTGGTCATGTGTAAATTATAGAGAAGCTTACAAACTATTTGCAGTAAATGGCATATTGTTTAATCACGAAAGTCCAAGAAGAGGTGAAACTTTTGTTACAAGAAAAATTTCAATTGCATTGTGTAAAATAAAATTAGGAATGCAAAAAAAACTTATTATTGGAAATATTGACGCCAAAAGAGATTGGGGACATGCTAAAGACTATGTTGAGGCTATGTGGCTAATGCTTCAAAAAAAAACTCCACAGGATTATGTTATTGCAACAGGCAAAAACTATAGTGTTAAAGATTTTATAGTCAAGGCTTTAAAAATTTTAGAAATAAAAGTTAAATGGAAAGGTAAAGGTATAAATACTAAAGCATTTGATAAGAATGGTAAATGTATTATTGAATGTAATAAAAAATATTTTAGGCCAACCGAAGTTGATAAATTACTTGGTGATCCATTAAAAGCAAAAAAATATTTAAAATGGAAACCAAAGGTGGGTTTCAATCATTTAGTTAGTGAAATGATAGACTCAGATCTTAAAAAATTATGCTGAAAAAAAATGATAAAATTTTTTTAGCAGGTCATAACGGGCTAGTAGGTTCTGCAGTCCTAAGAAAGTTAAAAGAAAAGAAATACAAAAATATTTCAATTAAAAACAAAAAGTATCTTAATTTACTTGATCAAAAGAAGGTATTTTCTTTCTTAAGAAAAGAAAAGTTTAAAGCCCTTATAATTTGTGCAGCTAGAGTGGGCGGTATAAATGCTAACAATGTTTATAAAGCAAATTTTATTTATGAAAACATAACAATACAAAATAATCTGATACATGGAGCTTTTAAAAGTGGAATAAAAAACTTGATATTTCTGGGATCTAGTTGTGTATATCCACGAGATTGTATTCAGCCAATTAAGGAGAAATATCTTTTAAATGGATATTTGGAAAAAACCAATGAACCCTATGCTATTGCAAAAATTGCAGGAATTAAAACCTGTGAGGCATATAATTATCAATATAAAACAAATTATAAATGCTTGATGCCAACAAATACATTTGGTCCAAATGATAACTATGACTTAAATAAAAGTCATTTTATACCTGCAATAATAAAAAAAATTCACGAAGCTAAAAAGAAAAAAATTCATAAAATATCTTTATGGGGTAATGGAAAAGCAAAGAGAGAAGTGCTTTATGTTGATGATTTAGCTGATGCAATAGTTTTCTTTTTAAATAAGAAAACAAAGGAAAGTTTAATAAATATAGGATCAGGTTTTGAAAAAAGTATTAATGATTATGCTCTAATTATAGCAAAAATATTAAATTGGAAAATAAAAATACAGTATATAAAAAATAATTTAAATGGCACCTCTCGCAAACTATTAAATTCAAATATTGCAAAAAAATATGGGTGGAGACCTAAAAATTCTTTCAAAAAGAGTATTGAAAAAACTTACATAAGTTTTATTGAAAAAAAAATTAGATGAAAAATCTAAAAATTATTAATCAGACATATGGTTTGTTGATTTTAATATTATTGTTACTAGCCGTATATCTTTCTTTCATTGGTGGGTATGGTTCTGATGAAGATACACTACCAATGATATATGTTTTTGAAAGGAAACTGACCACTGGCGATTTTGTTACTTCAAGGTTTACAGGTAACCCAGTAGCAGAAATTGGAATTGGTTTTCTAGCTTATTTTTTGGGAAGTACTGTTACAAATATAGTTACATTTTTATTATTTTTACTTGGAATAATATTTTTTTACTTAAGTTTTCAAAAAAAAAAAAATATACAAATTTTTTTATTGCTTTGTTTATCAAGCCCAATACTTTTTTTTGATAATCTTGAACCTGTAGATTACTCATGGGCATTTTTTTTCTATTCTTTAGGTTTATATTTTTTTAAAAAAAAACTCTTTGAATTATCTGTAGTACTTTTTGCGTTTTCAATTGGAGTTAGAATAAATTTTTTTTTGTTTATTATATTTTCAGTTTTGTTTTATGAAAATGAGAACATGCCTCTTTCTAGAAAATTAATAATGATAATTTGTATATTTTTGAGTGGATCTTTGTTTTATCTGCCAGTCTGGTACGACTCTAAATTTCAACTTTACTGGTTAACAGCTGGAAGACCTATAGATGAGGGAATATTAGGTATTATTGCAAGATTTTTTTATAAATCATTTTACGCATTTGGAGGTTTAGGGCTAATTTTTATAATATATAACTTCATCAAAAATCAAAAAATTTTAAAAAATGAGAATAATTTATTCTTTGGTACAGTAATTCTATCTAATTTAATTTTATTTTTGTGGATACCCGGAGAGCTGTCTTATCTACAACCAGCGATAATATTACTTTATTATTACTTATATTCTAATTTTAGCACAAAGCTAATTTCTATAATTATTTTTATAAATTTCATCAGTTGGATAATTAATCCTCAGTTTGTTGATATAAAATATAAAAATAATGATAAATGTGCACCTAAACAAGCGGTGGATGCTGAGATCAAGCTAAGTTTTAAAAAAGGTTATCTATTTGAATATTTTAATTCTAGGGAATTGATAAATTGTTGGGCCCAAGGGAATTCAGAAAGAAGTAAAAGAATAAGATCTGGAGAGTCCCTTAGAATTAAATGATTTTTGTTTTTTTATCAAATACCTTAATTTATTTAACATTTATAGGGTTTGCACATCTTTATTTAAATTTTACCAAAAAAAAATATAAAGAAATAAAAAATTTAGATACTTTTTATGGAATAGTTTTACTAATAATAATTTCAATTTTTTTTAATTTTTTTATTGAAATTAGATTAATACAACTTTTAATTTTAATATTTGGAATAACTTTATTCATATCTTGCCTAATAAAAAAAAAAGTAAAGATCAATTTTTTTTATATTTTACCTGTTATTTTTATAACCTCATATATTTCATTTTATTCTAATTACAACGTAGACTCTCCTATGTACCATCTTCAAATTCTGAAATGGCAGACTGAATATAAAACTGTATTAGGTATAAGTAACCTTGAAATAAGATTTGGTGATAACTCAACTTGGCATTCTCTAGTATCCATTATGGATATAAACTTTAATAACTTTAGTACAAAATATTTTTTGAGTTCTGTAATTATTTCAATAGCGGTTTATGAAATTTTCAATAATTTTAAAACATATACATTAAATCATTTTTTCTTAAATTTTTCTTTTATAATTTTATTTTTCTTTAGTCTTATACATCCTTTTAATAACGGGCCAATATTAAATCATTTAGGTAATCCTGAGCTCGATATTGTTCCAATGACCATGTTTTTAATTTCAATTTTTATACTTATAAAATTTTATGAGGATAAAAATAAAGAATTATTTCAATTATATATTTTTTGTGCTTTTTTTTGTGTAACATCTAGGATTATATATTTACCACTTATAATTCCGATAATTTATCACTACACAAGTTTAAAAAATATAAATAATTTAAATTTTTATTTTTTAAGTTTTGGAAGTTCTTTATGGTTAATAAAAAGCTTTTTTAATTCAGGATGTTTAATATTTCCATATAAATTTACATGTCTAAATGTGAATTGGTCACCAGGTAAGGAAAATATTAAATATCATTTAAATGAAGTAATGAGTTATTCTAGAGATGGGCCATTTAGATCAAAATACAAAGACTTTGATTATACTTTAAATAGTCTTGATTGGTTTTATCCGTGGATCAATAATTATTATTTAGAGTCTGCATTTTTAATGCTTTTTTCATTAATAATACTAGTATCTTTTGTTATTATTTTAATAGGAAATTTAATTAAAAGAAAAGCTGAATTTATACAATTTAGAGAATATAAAATTATAATACTTATTTTACTAATAACTTTCACTATTTGGTTTTCAGCACCTGAAATTAGACTAGGTTTAGGGGTTCTTTTGGCATTACCCGCATTTTTATTTACATATTCTTTAAATAAATATTTTTATAATTATGTTAAAAAATTTTATAATTATGCGAGCATAGTTTTCTTTATAATTTTTTCACTATTTTTCATTAAAAATTTCAATCTATTTTTGTTTAATAATTTTTTATCAATTCCAGACAAAATTCATGATTATAGAGATATAAATAAATTAGGTAATTTTGATGGTTATGACATTTTTGTTTCTAACAGTTGGAAATGTGCTGATTTTAAAAAGATGTGTGTTAATAAGCCGAAACAAAATTATAATTTTACAGAAAAGTTAGGATATACAATAATTTTAAATGAGAACTAAGATTTTTTTTTCAATTGTTATTGCGACTTTTAACAGTGAAAAAACAATTAAAGATTGCTTAAAATCTGTAAAGACCCAAAGTTTTAAAAATTATGAATTAGTCATTATTGACAATAATTCCACCGACAGAACATTAAAAATAATAAAAAAATTAAATTTTAAAAAAATTAAAATAATATCTGAAACAGATACTGGCATTTATGATGCTTTAAATAAAGGTATAAAAAAATCATCAGGTGAGATTATCTCAATATTACATAGTGATGATTTATATAGTAATCAAAACGTTTTAAAAAATGTTTACAATAAATTTTCAAAAAATATAGACATTGTCTATGGAAATTTAATTTATGTTAAGAGAAATAATATAAACATACCTGTAAGAAAATGGATTGGAAAATTATCTAATAAAAATAATTTTTATAAAGGTTGGCATCCACCTCATCCAACTTTTTTTGCAAAAAGAATTCTTTATAAAAAGTATGGTTATTATAAAAATAACATTGGAAACCCAGCAGATGTTGAGTTGATGTTTAGATTTTTAATAAAACATAAAATTAGCAGCAGACATTTGAATAGAATCTTAATTAAAATGAGGTATGGGGGAGTATCTAATAATAAACTGATAAGTATTCTAAAGCAGAATCTTAAAATTTTACAGATTTTAAAAATAGATAAAAAACCAATAAAAATTTTTATATTTTTTGCAAATAAAATAAAAAGTAGAATTAATCAGTTTATATTATGATGATTTTTGATAATTTACAAAAAAATTTAATAATTTTCTTAATTTTTATTTTTCCTTTAACTTTAATAACAGGGCCATTGATACCAGAGATAATTGTATTTTTGACAATTGTGATATTTTTGAAAGATGTGATTTATATTAAAAATTATACAATATTCAAGAATTTTTATTTTATATATTTCGGATTATTTATTATTTATTTAATATTTATATCATTAATTTCAGATTTTAAAGATCAGATCTTATTTAAAAATTTATTTTTTTTTAGATTTTTTTTATTTGTTTTTGCGATTTATTATTTTTTTCAAATTAAAGAAATTTTTATTAAATCACTTTTTTTTAGCTTAAGTTTAGTTTTTCTACTTTTAATTTTTGACGGATTTTATCAATATTTTTTTGATCAAAATACATTGGGATATCCACAACTAAGACCCGATAGAGTCTCCAGCTTTTTTGGTGATCGTTTAGTTCTTGGAAGCTACTTGTCAAAATTTATATTTATTTATTTGGGACTATATCTCTATTTAAAAAATAAAATGAAAAATTATCAAGTAATTATACATCTTTGCTTGGTTTTTTTTACATTTATCCTAATTTTTATTAGTGGAGATAGAGCTGCTTTTTTTATCACATTGATTGGTTTTATATTATTATTTGTACTACTAAATATTGATATAAAAAAAAAAATAATTATTTTTTTTACTATTTTTTCCTGTTTAATAGCTATATTTAGTTTAAGTGAAAAAATTTTCGATAGATATATACATCAAACAGTAGATCAATTTAATATTTTTTCTGTAGAAAAAAATCAAAGTCTTTTTGAAAATATAAAATATTATAGTTTAACTTGGCAAACTTCTCATAAAGCTTTTCTTGATAAAAAAATCTTTGGACAAGGCCCCAAAACATTCAGAATTTATTGTTCGGATGAAAGGTTTAAGACACTAAGTAATCAATTATCCAAAGAAAGAAACGATTTAGTAACTTTTAAAGTACACAAAAAATATATGAATGTGAGGGTCACAGATATTTACGTTAAAAATGGTGATAAGATTGATTTAGGTACAGATATATTGGTCTTCGAGTACAAAGATCGATTATTTAATTTTGTTTCCAAAAAAAAAGGTATAGTCAATAAATTACAAATAAACATAAATGATATTATAAATCCGGGATATTTAATACTTCATTTAGATTTATCTGGCTCAAACATCAAACCAACAACATTTTTTTATAAAGATGGATGTACTACTCACCCACATCAAGTATATCTTCAATTATTATCTGAAACAGGTATAATTGGTTTCTTATTTATTTTCTTATGCTTTATATATAGCATTGTTTGCGTTATTAGATTTGTATATCTTAAGCTTTTTAAGAAAATTATAATTTATAGTGATTTTCAATTGTGTATAATTGTAAATCTCATTTTGTACTTGTTCCCAATCACAACCTCTGGAAATTTTTTTAATAACTGGTATATAATGGTCCACTTAATTCAAATTTCGGTTTCATTATATGCTTTTAAAAATAATGAAAAAAAAAGTATGGATATAAAAAATAATTAAAATGATTCTTTCTATTATTATTCCGTGTTTTAACGAACAAAAAACATTAAATAAAATATTTGATAAAATACAAAATTTTAAAGAATTAGAAAAAGAAATTATTATTATTGATGATTGCTCATCAGATGGCACTCCAAACGTAATTAAAGAGCTAGTAGAAAAAAATGATAACGTAAAATCTATACGTCATAGTAAGAATTTAGGAAAAGGAAGTGCAATTAAAAGTGGACTAAGTTTGTGCCAAGGAGATATAATAATAATCCAAGATGCAGACCTAGAGTACGATCCTAAAGACTATCCTAATTTATTAGAGCCATTTAAAAAAACAGATGCAGATATTGTTTATGGAACAAGATTTAAGGGTGGTGGTTATTCTAGATTGCATTTTTTTTGGCATTATGTTGCTAACAAAATTCTCACACTTCTTACAAATGTGATGACTAATTTAAATATGAGTGATATGGAAACTGGATATAAAGTCTTTAAAAAAGACGCTATAAAATCTATTGAAATTAATGAAAAGTCATTTGGTGTTGAACCCGAAATAACAATCAAACTTGCGAAAAAAAATTTTATTTTTTATGAGGTTCCAATTTCCTACATGGGAAGGTCTTATACTGAGGGAAAAAAAATTACACTTAAAGATGCATTTATTGCAATATTTTGTATTTTTAAATACCGTTTCTTTAATTAGGCAAAATAATTTTATAATTTAGAAAGTATTTTATTTTTAGATTATTTTTTTTATAATTAGAGCATGGCGAACTGTTAAAAAGACATTCCCCTTGAGAGTAGAAATAAATAAACTCACCATCAGAGTTATAGATTTTTTTATTTTCATTAGGTAAATTTTTGTTATTTTCACTAAGAGTATAAATTTTAGGCCATGGGTATTTTGTATATACTTCATCATTTGAATTAACAATTCTTAAACCGTTTTTATAAACAAAACCAAGCACCGATAATACTATTAAAAAATAACTAAATTTTGTAAAAAAATTTACATTATTTTGGTTTTTAATTATTGATGATAAAATGCATACAATTGAAATAATTAATACAGAAATATATGATAAGCCGAATCTATATAATGGAAATTTTAAAAACCAGATAATAAAAAAAATACTACAAAAAATAAATATATTTAAGATATTTTTATCATACTCGAGTTCTTTAAATTTACATCTTGCAAGTATTATTTTAATAATCACCAATAGAAATAAAATAATTATTAAAGGAGAAATTTTCTCTATTATCTTTTTAAAATGGAATTGGAACCATCCATTGACCCAATTGAAATTTTTTATATAAACTTCTCTTGGAATTTTCAAAATTTGCTCGTTCCTTATTTCTTTTGACCACGCAGAACCCTCTATTTCAACTTGCTTAGTATTACTTATATCTACATAACTTAAACTTTTAATGCAGCTTAATGAAACTGGATATAACAAACATCCTGAAATTAAAATATTTTTAATTAACCAAGATATAACTAATATTATACAAAATAATACATTTGGATTTATATCAATCTTTTTTTCTTTAAGAAAAAATTTAATATTAAGAAACAATGGAATTAATAAAACTATAATCATGAAAGTTTTATTTAAAAAACAAAAAATTGAAAATAAATTTATTTTTATTAAATTTTTAATTTTTATATTTTCTAAAAATAATAAATTTATTATTATTAAAAAGAAAAACATATGCGATACCGCATCATTTCCATAATTGCTATAACGGCTGAATGAATAAAATGAGAAAATACTTAATATTAATAAAAAAAAATTTTTTATATTGAAAAAATTTTTAAATTTAAAAATTAATTTCAAGAGATATGTAAAAAAAAATCCAAATATGTTCGAAAGTGGAACAGTAATATACTCCTCAGGAAAAAAACTATTATTGTATAAAGCCGAAATATACTGAACAATTGAAACATGACCAAATCGGTGGTGTATATTGGCAAGACCTAAAATGATCTTATTTTCTTGTAAATATTTGGTGTATGGTAAGTGATATAATCCAGCATCAGGTCTATTAATATTTGATGCATATAAAAGTAAAATGCTTATTGAACTTACGATTAATATATATTTAGTTAGTTTTTTTTTTTGATCTGATTTAAAAAAAAATAATAAAAAATAACTTAAACTAAAAATAGTAATCAAGTTGCCAATTACATGGTTTAATGGAAAAAAAAAATGAAGAATTAATCCTAGAAAAGATAAAAAAATAAAACCATAAAATGCAATTTCCTCTAAAATAGGCTTTTCAAATTTCTCTACAAATATTTTTGAAAATATTATACCAAAAGAGAAAATGGTTATTGTTGATAATAAATTTGCTAAAATAAAACTATAAGTCAAAATTCAGTGCTTTAAGGAGATTTTATCTATAATTTTTTAATATTTATATAATTATTTCAAAATTATTATTTAAATAATTTCTTGTAAATCTAAAAAATTCAAATATAAACCGTTTGCCTGGTGATTATTGCGAAAGGGTAATACCCGATCCCATTCCGAACTCGGAAGTCAAGCCTTTCTGCGCCAATGGTACTTTGTCTTAAGACACGGAA
>MDTG01186175.1_pt1 | contig 23066 bp, 25 predicted proteins | sample 811421 | NCBI WGS metagenome assembly MDTG01 (sample SAMN05326645, study PRJNA326480) | marine metagenome | isolation source: seawater | place: Pacific Ocean: South East | collected 2011
GCGGCGCCGTCGTCACCGCCGGCTTGTCACCGGCCGGCGCACAGTTCAGCTTCGAACACGCCGATTTGGTGAGTAACGAGAAGTCCGTGCTGGGAAGCTATATGGGAAGTTGCGTGCCGGTTCGCGACATTCCGCGCTTTATCCATGCGTTCCAACGGGGCGACATGCCCGTCGACCGGCTCATCGACCGGCACATCGGTTTTGATGAGTTGAACGATGGCTTTGACCTTCTGGACCGCGGTGACACCGTCCGTCAGATACTTGCCCCGCACGAGTTCAATTAAGCCATGGACCGAATGACCGAACTGGGCGCGGCGCTGGGCCAGATTCTCAAGGACCGAGGCGAAAGCATCGCCATCGCAGAGAGCTCAACCGGCGGGCTGATCTCGGCCGCGTTGTTGTCGGTGTCGGGGGCATCTGAGTACTTTATGGGCGGCGGCGTTATCTACACCCGCGCAGCCCGGCGCGGTTTGCTCGATTTTTCGGAGCTCGACGCGCAAATGCGCGCCGCGACGCAGGATTACGCCATCCGCCTTGCCTCGGATATTCGCGATCGACTAGGCGCTACATGGGGCATCGGCGAAAGCGGTGCCACGGGTCCATCGGGCAACAGTTACGGCAACGCGCCGGGCCATACTTGCTTCGCCGTCGTCGGCCCGATCAGCCGAGCCATGACCATTGAAACCGGATCCGACGTGCGCGAAGCCAACATGTGGCGATTTGCAGAGGAGACGATTGCCTTTGCCCAACAAACCATCGAGGACGCCGACAAATAGGCGGACTTGGCTCTTTAACGACTTGGGCATATCGCAGATGCGGTCCGTCAGGTAGCCCCGTACTTTTAAAAATCGTGTAAGCCGTCCAGGTGGCGGGCCCTACCCTCGGGCCGCACCTAGATTACTTGGCCGAGCTTGGCCTCACGGCAATCCGAATGGGAGCCTTGCAGGTCCCCCAGAATTTCCTCGTCGTGGGGCACGCTACAGCCCAAGAACGGCGGATCGAGAGGTTGTTTATGGCCACCCCAGGCGCAACTAGCCGTCGCACTCGAACTGCTGCCATTGGTAGCCGGTAAGGTCGTCGATCATGGGTGTCGTGATGGTTCCATCGTTGGTCCGATAGCGCGCGCCAACCACCACAGGTCAACCCCAGAAAACACCATAGTTTTATAAAGGTAGCATAATTTCGGTATTGCATCGCCGCCCTGTCAGAGGCCGAATGGGTGCCGCTAACGGCCTTATCGTGCAGGGCGCGCACCTAGGCCGACTCCTGGGGCCGCCAACCTTTGCGGTCACAGTGGTGGCGCATGGAACGTGGTCGGCGACCGTGTGGCCGCTAGCGGCGAGATCCGGGCTGACGATGGTTCTCGCCTTGTTTTTGCGCCACCAGGAACGACGGCAAGCCAACCCCTAACCCGGCAAAAGATCGAAGACGACGCAGATCCGCTAATGGGAACGTGATCCGATGAGACCGGGACGTTTGTAAAGAAATCAATCGAAGAGCGTACTCCATGTTCCACCGCCCTTGGACGTTTCGGAATAGCGACGACCCCAAATCAGACCGCCGTCGATGACCATGTCGACGCCGTTGACGAACCCCGCTTCGTCGGAGCCCAGATATACAGCCGCGTTGGCAATGTCGTCTGTTTCCCCGGCGCGTGGCACTGCCTGCATGCCAGCGATCATCGGTTTGACCTTTTCAACAGTGGTTTCCGCGATGTCCGTATCCATGCCCATGGCCTTGGCAAAGATACCCGTGGCAATAACACCGGGCGAGATGCAGTTCACCCGCACGCCATCCTCGCCCAACTCCATAGCTGCGCACTTCGTCATATGGATGACGGCGGCCTTGGCGACGGCGTAGAGCATAGACGCCGTATAGCCAGCTCGGTGACCAGCAATAGAACCAACGTTGATGATTGAACCCGATTTCTGAGCTCGCATGTGGCGCACCGCGTGCTGGCTGTGAGCGAGTGCGCCTCGCACGTGGACCGCCATGGTGGCGTCGAAATTCTCCAGGGATAGGTCTTCGAAAGGCGCGGGTTTCGCCGGCGCGCCGGCGTTGTTCATGAGGATGTCGAGCCCACCCAGCTGTTCGATGGCAGTCGCCACCACATTCGCCGCGTCATCGGCGTTGCCGGCGTCACCCTGGATAAACAAGGCGCCAGTGACCGAGGCCACCTCAGCACCCAGGTCAGCACGGCGTCCAGTGAATGCCACCTTGGCACCTTCCTCGGTGAATCGTTCGATGACCCGGCGGCCAATGCCGCTGGTGCCGCCAGTGATGAGCGCAGTCTTGTTCTCCAGGCGCATTGCCAACCTCTATCGATCATGTGAAACATATGAAAAAAGTGTCCGGGGCAGAGCAGGGCCTGTCAACTGGCCCCAGGACCGATGTATACCCCTTCTTTTCACTGGTGGTCTATTCGCGTTCTCATTCGCATCGCAACACATCGACGCAGCCGTCGATAACCGCGTAGGGCCTGCGTTGGATCTTGCCCGTACCCACACATGGACCACCCACTTGACCTCGAAGACCCTGCAATTAAAGCGCTTGTCGACGGCCCAGCTCATAGGCATCAGCAATCCATCCGCTACGCCCTTGTATGACGAGGCGACGGTTACGCAACGGGATCGGTTTTTTCGACAGCCTCCGGATTACGTGTGGCGCACCCGAAGCATGCGATTTCAGACATCCTCGATTAATCAGCGTTTGGTTGTCCCTTCTAAAGAATGGCATGGGCACTGTCTGTTTGTCGGCGCGGACTATCGACCGGTCAATGAATTGGACAAGGATGGCGACGTCACACCGCGGCACCGCATGTATCAGGCATTCAGATGCTCACGCAGATGTAAAGGTTGACGTTTACGTAAACGTCAACTTTTGATAGATTGCTTGTTTTGCGTCATCAAATGTGTCCCCACAGGGTGTTCCGAGGCGCGGTCTTGACGTACGATGACGGACGATGACGATGTGGATCAAATGCGAACGCCAACACAGGGAGAGATGCGATGCCTGATGACGGTATTGCCAGCGACGCCAAAGGGTCTAAGCTTTATGAGCCGGAGTTTCCAATCCGGTTCGTAACCGCCGCGTCGCTATTTGACGGTCACGACGCGTCCATCAACATCATGCGCCGGATCTTGCAGAGTGCCGGTGCGGAAGTGATCCATTTGGGCCACAACCGCTCCGTGGACGAGGTCGTCACCGCGGCCATTCAGGAAGATGCCCAAGGTATCGCCGTCAGCTCCTACCAAGGAGGTCACGTAGAATATTTCAAGTACATGGTCGACCTTTTGGCCGAGCGCGGGCGCCCCGATATCAAAGTGTTTGGCGGCGGAGGCGGCGTCATCGTTGCGCCTGAAATCAAGGATCTCCATGACTACGGCATAAGTCGCATATATTCCCCACATGACGGTCAGTCCATGGGCTTACCCGGCATGATCCACGATATGCTGGAACGTGCCGACCGGGATCTTGGCGAAGGGCTGCCGACAGACATTAAAGGCCTTGAAGCCGGCGATCACGCCGTGCTGGCACAAATTATTTCTGGGCTTGAACTCGGCCGTCTACCAAACAATTTCGTGGAAGCGCTCCGCGCCGCTGCCGAGACCAGGACTAATGTCCCCGTGGTCGGCATCACAGGTACTGGCGGTGCCGGCAAATCGTCGCTCACCGATGAGCTCATCCGCAGATTCCGACTCTATTCCGATGAACCGAAGATTGCGGTTATCGCCGTCGACCCGACCCGGCGAAAGACCAAAGGCGCGCTACTGGGTGACCGTATCCGCATGAATGCGATTAACCCGGAAAACATCTATATGCGCTCGTTGGCGACCCGCGCGTCACAATCCGAGGTGCCGCCGGCAACACCGGAGATCATCGCCGCGTGCAAGGCCGCTGGTTTCGATTTGGTGATCGTGGAGACGCCGGGTATCGGCCAAGGCGACGCCGCCATCGTCGATCACGTGGACGTGTCCCTCTATGTCATGACCCCAGAGTTCGGTGCCCAAAGCCAGCTTGAGAAAATTGACATGCTGGACTTTGCCGATATCGTCGCCATCAATAAGCTCGACAGGAAAGGCGCTCTGGACGCGCTCCGCGATGTCCGCAAACAGGTCCAACGCAACCACGAGGCCTTTGGCCTGTCGCCAGACGACATGCCAGTGTTCGGGTGCATGGCGTCCAAGTTCGCTGATATCGGTGTGACCGCACTCTATCAGGAAATGCTCAATCAGTTTTCCGAGAGAAAGGTCGGCAGCTTCACGTGTTCCATCGATCCCGTGGGCGTCAAGCAATCGGAGCCCGGCCAAGCCATCGTCCCGCCGGAACGGTCACGTTATTTAGCGGAGGTCGCGGAAACGATCCACGACTACCACAAAAGCATCGCCGACCAGTCGCGCCTCGCTCGTGAACGCCAACAACTAAATGAAACTAGACGCATGTTGGTCGAAGCCGGGCAGGGTGCAGACACCAGCGATGTTGACACCCTGATTACCAAGCGCGAAGTCGAATTAGACCCAAGGGCGCACAAGCTCTTGGAGAGTTGGCCAATGGTTGTGGAGAGCTATTCCGGCGACGAGTACGTGGTTAAAATCCGCGACAAAGAAATTCGCACGGCTCTGAAGCGCGATACCCTGTCTGGGAACTCCCTGCCACGCATCGCCTTGCCCAAATACGAAGACCACGGCGAGCTGCTGAAATGGCTGTTGAAAGAAAACCTGCCGGGTTCGTTCCCATACACGGCCGGGGTCTTTGCGTTCAAGCGCGACGGCGAAGAGCCAACCCGCATGTTTGCCGGGGAAGGAGATGCGTTTCGCACGAACGCGCGTTTCAAGATGCTTTCCCAACACCTTGATGCCAAGAGACTTTCTACGGCTTTCGATTCTGTCACCCTATACGGTTTTGACCCGCATGAGCGGCCAGACATTTACGGTAAAGTTGGCAATTCTGGCGTGTCGATCGCAACCCTGGACGACATGAAAGTACTCTACAGCGGGTTTGACCTTTGCGACCCGGCGACATCCGTCTCCATGACCATCAACGGCCCCGCTCCCATGGCCATGGCATTGTTCCTCAACACGGCCATCGACCAGCAGGTGGAAAAGTTCCGCATCGACAACGACCGCGAGCCCTTGGATGACGAAAGGGAGAAAATCGCCGAATGGGTCCACGGCAACATACGCGGTACCGTGCAGGCGGATATCCTGAAGGAAGACCAGGGACAGAATACTTGCATCTTCTCCACAGAATTCGCGCTCCGCATGATGGCGGACATTCAGGAATATTTTGTCCAACGCCAGGTCCGGAACTTCTACTCCGTGTCCATTTCCGGCTATCATATCGCCGAGGCCGGTGCGAACCCCATCTCGCAGCTCGCATTCACCTTGTCGAACGGCTTCACTTTTGTAGAGGCGTACTTGGCGCGCGGCATGCATATCGATGATTTTGCACCGAACTTGTCGTTCTTCTTCTCAAACGGCATGGACCCAGAATATACGGTTATGGGCCGCGTTGCGAGACGGATCTGGGCTTGCGCCATGCGGTTCAAGTACGGTGCCAATGAGCGCTCACAGAAATTGAAGTACCATACGCAGACCTCGGGCCGTTCGCTGCACGCTCAAGAGATGGATTTCAACGATATCCGCACCACATTGCAGGCGCTGATCGCCACTTACGACAACACCAATTCCCTTCATACGAACGCATTCGATGAGGCCGTGACCACACCGACAGCGAATTCCGTACGGCGAGCGCTTGCAATCCAGATGATCATCAACCGGGAATGGGGCTTGGCGCAGAACGAGAACCCGAACCAGGGGGCATTCATCATCGACGAATTGACGGACCTGGTTGAAGAGGCGGTGCTGCAGGAGTTTGAAATTATCGCCGAACGGGGCGGGGTTTTGAGCGCCATGGAAACGGGATATCAGCGCGGCAAAATCCAGGAAGAAAGTCTCCACTATGAGACCCTTAAGCATACAGGCGAATATCCGATCATCGGGGTCAACACGTTCCTCAATCCGGAACCGGAGGACGAATTGGTGCCCGAACTCCAGCGCTCGACAGAAGATGAAAAACAAAATCAGATCCACCGATTACGTGAATTCCAGGCACGCAATGAGGCAGCGTGCGCACCCACGTTGGCTTACCTAAAGCAGGTAGCGACGGATGGCGGCAACGTTTTCAACGTACTTATGGACGCAGTTCGAGTCTGTTCTCTGGGTCAGATCACCCACGCTCTATTTGACGCGGGCGGCCAGTACCGGCGGAATATGTAGGTTTGCCTGAGCAGAAGCGATGAAGGCGCGCCGGAAAATGGGGCGCATCTGAAGGGGTTCATTATGTGTGACGCGGACCACTTGCAGTGCACCATTAACTGGTTCGCAAGCTGTGCGCTGGACTTCTGCGCTCGCATCCGGTTCGCTTAGTGCAGCTTGCTAACGACCTGCACCGGCGTCGACGGCTCTTTGCCTCTTTGAGCGCCATGACTTCAAGATCGCCCAGGGGACGATGGACCGGACCTGAAGCACAGAAGTCACTGCGCAAACGTTCGATCACCGTCTCCCGTTATCTGGCAAGGACGCTCGGAATGTGCCATACAAGAGAGCATGGTCGAGCCCCGTGACATTCACCTACGCGAAGTTCTCTACGAATTCGTCTCGGTGGGCCGGTATCTTCGTGTCAACGCTATTGATCCGCGAACCGGCATCGAGGTTTCGATGATTGCCGACCCGCGATACGGAGAAACGCTAATCAAGCGGTTGGCTGCGCGAAAACTTGCTTACGTAATTTCGAAACGCCGGCCAGGGCTGTTAGGTTCTCAGCGGCGGCCACTTGGCGGCCGAAGGCAAAGTGAGGACGAGATCGCCTAACCCAAACGTCTGCCAAGCCCCATCTTCTTGGCAAATTCCGAACGTTTCTTGGCGTAATTCGGCGCCACCATAGGATAGTTCTGCGGCAAACCCCAGCGTGCCCGATACTCTTCGGGGGTCATATTGAAGGCGGCGCGGAGGTAGCGCTTCAACATTTTCAATTTGCGCCCGTCCTCCAGGCAAACAATGAACTCGGGGTTGACGGAGCGTCGAATAGGAACGGCGGGCTTCCGACTCACGGCAGCGTAGTCCTCTTGGGCGTTCGATTGGGCCAATGTGTGCAAGGTGTCGTGCACCTGACCAATGAGCGTGGTAAGAGCCGAGGAAGACACAGTATTCCGGCTGATGAACGCGGAGACTATGTCTGTCGTCATCCGCATTATATCCTGCCGGGAGGCATCGCCTCCATTTTCCCTTGTCATCAGACCTCCCTGGCGTTTGTTTATTGGCTGCATCTTATGACCGAGCGAGCGTCGTCATCAACTGAAAAATCGCAGAAAACAATGAAAATATAACCTCTGGTGAAATCGCTCCCACGGCTGGTGTGTGTCTTGGCATTCGGGCTCCAAATATGGTAGAGAAAAGTGGCCAACGAGGCTGACACCATCACCATTGTGGCCCAAGACGCATTACGGCATTCAGGATGAATATTCATGTCTCAACGAACTGTCGCCATCGCCTGCGATCATGCGGGTTTTCCCATGAAATCGATCCTCAAGACCGAATTGGAACAGTCAGGCCATCACGTCATCGATCTTGGGACAAACTCCGAAGACTCCGTTGATTATCCGGATTTCGGATTTGCCCTTGCTGACGCCTTGGGCAAAAACGAGGCGGATGTCGGCGTCTTGGTCTGTGGCAGTGGTATCGGCATTAGCATAGCGGCGAACCGCCATCCAGAGGTCCGCGCTGCCCTAGTCCACGATGCATTGGGTGCGAAGATGTGCCGACTTCATAACGACGCCAACGTCATTTGTTTCGGCGGACGGATGATTGGCGAGGAAGTAGCCAAGGACTGCTTGAATGTTTTTCTCGGAACTAATTTCGAAGGCGGGCGGCATTCGCGCCGGGTCAATAAACTGAAACGCTCGACCTAAGAACCTTTAACTGATCTCTAACGAGGGCATGATAACTGATGCTAGATAACGACAATTCCAACGCGACCCCGAATTTGGCTGGCTTTTTCGACTCTGGTTTGGGGGACTGCGATACGGACGTCCACGAGGCCATTCGACAAGAGTTGAGCCGCCAGCAAGACCAGATTGAGCTGATCGCTTCTGAGAACATCGTTTCGCGAGCGGTTCTAGAAGCGCAGGGCAGTGTAATGACAAACAAGTACGCCGAGGGATATCCCGGACGTCGTTATTATGGCGGTTGCGAATACGTCGACGTCGTTGAAACACTTGCCATCGAACGAGCAAAGAAGCTGTTCGATTGTCAGTTCGTCAATGTGCAACCGCATTCCGGCGCGCAAGCGAATGGTGCCGTTATGTTGGCGTTGCTTCAACCTGGAGACACCATCCTGGGGCTTTCTCTCGCAGCAGGCGGACACCTGACCCACGGCGCCAAACCGTCACAGTCGGGCAAGTGGTTCAATGCCGTGCAATATGGTGTGCGCGAAGATACACACTTAATTGATATGGATGAAGTGGCGCGTCTCGCGGAAGAGCATCGCCCGAAACTCATAATCTGCGGCGGTTCGGCCTATCCCCGGACCTTGGATTTCGAAGCGTTCCGTAAGATTGCTGACTCCGTCGAAGCTTATTTGATGTGCGATATGGCGCACTTTGCTGGTCTTGTAGCGACCGGTGTGCATCCGTCACCGTTACCGCATGCACATGTGGTAACTACAACGACGCACAAAACCCTGCGCGGCCCGCGCGGCGGCATGATCCTCAGCAATCACGAGGACATAGGCAAGAAAGTCAACTCAGCGGTCTTCCCGGGCATGCAGGGCGGACCTCTCATGCACGTGATCGCCGCCAAAGCCGTGGCGTTTGGCGAGGCGCTGGAACCCCGGTTCACAGATTACTGCGAGTCCATCGTCGACAATGCCTGTGCGCTCGCGGAAACCCTGATCAAACGCGGACTGGATATTGTCGCCGGCGGGACAGACACGCACCTCATGCTCGTTGATTTGCGACCGATGGGCTTGAAGGGCAGTGACACGGAGCTCAGCCTCGAACGCGCCGGCATGACATGTAATAAGAACTCCATTCCGTTCGATCCGGAGAAGCCGGCGGTCACGTCAGGCGTCCGTTTGGGAACGCCTGCGGCAACGACGCGCGGATTTGGTATAAATGAATTCTGTCAGGTCGGAAATTTGATTGGGGATGTCCTAGATGGCCTCGCGGCATATCCGGAGGACAATTCAGCGGCAGAGAATAAGGCGCGGGAAGACGTTGCCGCGCTATGCAGTGAATTTCCCATCTACCGGCAAATGTGATCGGTTGGGAAAGACTTAGACCTGGGAGGGAAATAGATCGATGCGGTGCCCATTTTGCGGCCATTCGGATTCACAGGTTAAGGATTCACGGCCCACCGAGGATAATGCAGCCATCCGGCGCCGCCGGTTCTGCCCCGAGTGCGGATCACGATGGACAACATTCGAACGCGTCCAATTACGCGAACTTACCGTGGTCAAGAAGGAAGGTGAAAAGGCTCCCTTTGATCGCGAGAAACTAGCACGGTCATTGCGGATCGCTTTGCGAAAGCGTCCAGTTGACCCCGAGCGGATCGAGCGGATTGTCAATAGCATTCAACGTCAATTGGAAGCATCCGGCGAGAGTGAGATCCCGACAAAGGCCATCGGGCAGATGGTGATGGAAAACCTGAAAGATTTGGATCAGGTCGGCTACGTGCGTTTCGCCTCAGTCTATCGGAATTTCCGCGAAGCAAAGGATTTCGAGGATTTCGTAGAGAATTTGAGCGATCTTGAAACCGCCGTCGACTAGCGCTGATTTCCGCCACATGCGGTCTGCGCTGGCATTGGCCCGGCGTGGCCTAGGTAATGTTTGGCCAAACCCGGCAGTGGGCTGCGTTCTGGTACGCGAGGATCTAACTCATCGCATCGTCGGACGCGGCTGGACCCAACCCGGCGGCCGTCCGCATGCGGAAACCGAGGCTCTAACACGTGCCGGTGATTTGGCAAGAGGAGCCACCGCATACATCACACTGGAGCCCTGCAGCCATGTCGGTCAGACGGGTCCATGCGCTGACGCCCTTATTGAAGCGGGAATTTTCCGCACCGTTGTTGCTGCTATCGACCCAGACCCTAGGGTGTCTGGCCGAGGTATCGCGCGCCTTCGCAAAGCCGGCATCGCGACAGATGTGGGCCTTCTGGATCTGGAAGCCAAAGCCCTAAATTCAGGCTTCTGGAGACGCCAACAGGACGCGCGACCCGAAGTGACTTTAAAGGTAGCCACGACCGCCGACGGGTTCGTCGCCAGTCGCACAGGAGCCAGTCAATGGATCACCGGCCCTGAAGCACGACGGCACGGCCACTTGCTTCGGGCCAGACATGACGCAATCCTCACAGGCATTGGGACGGTCGAGGCCGACAACCCCATGTTGACCTGCCGTCTACCGGGATTATCCCATCTCTCACCCGTCCGTGTCATTATGGATTCAAAACGTCGCCTTGGCGCCGAAAGCGCTCTTGTCGCATCAGCAGACATTGTCCCCGTGTGGCGGATCGGGGCGGAAGAAGAGGGACCTGCCTCCGGCCCTTCGGCAGTGGTTGACCTGATAGCTCCGAATGTCGCCCACGAAGGCCTGAACCTGACCGCGGCCCTAGCGCTTCTTTCGGACGAGGGAGTTACGCGCCTGCTTGTGGAAGCCGGGCCATACCTATCAACGGCTTTCCTACGTCTAGATCTCGTCGACCAACTGGCGTGGTACCGCGCACCGACGGTTATGGGCAGTGATGGCCATGCCGTCTTCGGCAGTTTGAATGTGGAGAGACTTGCGGACATGAAGGGCTTGGTACCATCTAACACAATGCAACTCGGCGCAGACAATTTGACGATTTACACACGCCGCCTCGAGGCATAGAACCGGCAGCCATGTTCACAGGTATTGTTAAGCACATCGGATCCGTCCGAAAGATCGTCGAAGACGGCGACACGCGACTGGAGATCACCGTTCCCTTTGACACCGAAGATCTGGACATTGGCTCGTCCATTGCGTGTTCCGGGGCCTGTATGACGGTGATCGAAACGGGCCCCAATTGGTTCGCTGTCTCCGTGTCCGGTGAAAGCCTTGCGAAAACGACGCTGGGTGGGTGGGCTGAGGGAACAGCAATCAATTTGGAACGCGCGCTTAAAGCTGGCGATGAACTGGGCGGACACATCGTTTCCGGCCATGTGGATGGCGTCGGCACGCTGGTTTCTACGAGTCGGCAAGGCGATTCAACTCGCATGAGATTTGAGGCGCCTAAAGGCCTTCGAAAATTCATCGCTTCCAAGGGTTCGATAACCATCGATGGCGTATCCTTGACGGTCAACGATGTGGGGCCGATGAAATTCGACATAAATGTCATCCCCCATACCCAGGAAGTCACAACCCTTGGCGATCGGCAGGTTGGGGACGCGGTAAACCTAGAAATCGATATGCTCGCGCGGTATGTTGCGAGACTTCAAGATTACGCCCCCTAAGATATTGCGGGATCACGACATTGTCTCAAATTTCGAAACAAGATACCGCTCGCGCCGTCACCGACGATGACGATCTGTCTTCAATTGAAGAGATCATCAAAGATGCGCGCAACGGACGCATGTTCATCCTGGTCGACGATGAAGATCGCGAGAATGAGGGGGATCTTGTCATTCCGGCCCAAATGGCAACACCGGATGCGATCAACTTTATGGCCAAATTCGGTCGCGGTTTGATTTGTCTGGCGTTGACCCGCGAACGTCTTGGCGAGTTGGAGCTGCCCATGATGCAGCGGCGGAATTCGTCGCGTCATCAAACCGCCTTTACCGTATCCATCGAGGCCAGGGATGGCGTGACCACGGGTATCTCAGCATCCGATCGAGCGCGCACCGTATCTGTGGCTATCGACACATCGAAAGGACCATCAGATATAGTTTGCCCCGGGCACATCTTTCCGCTCGAGGCCCGAGAGGGGGGCGTGTTAGTTAGGGCTGGGCATACAGAGGCTGCAGTGGATGTTTCGCGGCTTGCTGGTTTGAATCCTTCGGGCGTGATCTGCGAAATCATGAATGAGGACGGAACCATGGCGCGCATGCCGGACCTCATCAAGTATGCAAAGTCCCACAACTTGAAGATCGGCACCATCGCCGACCTGATTGCCTATCGCCTGCGCAACGACCGCATAATTTCACGAACTCTGGATACCAAGCTCGATAGTGCTTTTGGCGGCGAGTTCCGGATGGTCGTTTACACCAACGAGGTTGCATATGCCGAACATATTGCCTTGATCAAAGGTGTCATATCGGGTGATCGTCCTACCCCGGTCCGGATGCACGCTCTAAACGTGCTGAATGATATTCTTGGCGAGCAATCAACAGGCAAGGCGGGTGAACTTCAGGCCGCCATGAGGATGGTTTCCGAATTGGATCACGGGGTCATTGTCCTGATACGTGAGCCGCACCCAACAGCGCTATCCGACCGAATCCGTTTGGGTCTGGGAGACCCGCCGACACCCAGACCCGGCACGGAAGCAGGACAAACCCTCCGCGACTATGGAATTGGTGCCCAGATTCTTCTCGATCTAGGCGTTCGTGACATGATTCTTCTGTCTAACACCCAACATACTATTGTGGGACTGGAGGGTTACGGGTTGCGTGTTGTCGAACAAAAACCCATAAGTTTTGAAAGCGTGAATTGGGAAGGCCTTTGATGACTGCAAGCGCATCCATTTTAATTGTCGAGGCCAGATTTTATTCGGATATCGCTGATCAACTAGTTGCTGGGGCTATTTCTGCCTTGGATGGCACAGGATTTAAACATGAGCGGTTGGCAGTACCGGGTGTTTTCGAATTGCCCGCAGCGATTCGCATGGCTTTGCGATCCACGAAATTTGATTCCGGGCCATATCACTACGCCGGCTTTATCGCATTCGGCTGCGTCATTCGTGGCGAAACAGATCACTATGACCATGTCTGTCGGGAATCGAGCCGCGCTTTGATGGACTTGGCGACGGAATATGCAATTGCGTTGGGTTTCGGTGTTCTGACCTGCGAAAATCGATCCCAGGCAGAAGCCCGGGCAGCTGTCGACGGCAGGAACAAGGGTAGGGAAGCGGCCGAAGCCTGTCTACGGATGATGGAGGTAAGACGGCATTTTCGGCTTATTCCAAGATGACAGAACGCCCCCCAGGAATCGCGCGCCGCAGCGCGGCACGGCTGGCAGCCGTTCAAGCTCTATACGAAATTGACATGGTAGGCTCACCGGCAACGCCAGTGCTTAAGGAATTCTTAGAACGTCGATGGTCTGACGCCTCTCCAGTGGATCAGGATGACCCGGAAATCGATGCGGATGTTACAGTCTCGTTGCCGAAACCGGAACAACAGTTCTTGAGGCGCCTTGTCAACGGCGTCACAGAAGATGTCGCGAATTTGGATGCCGTCATTGCGCCACGGCTCAATTCCCCTTGGGTAGTCGATAAATTGGACACACTAGTCCGCGCCATCCTGAGGGCAAGCGCTTTCGAATTTTTGCATTGTCCCGAAATTCGGGCTCGGACGATCATTTCCGAATACGTGGGTTTATCTTATGCTTTCTTCAGCGAAAACGAACCGGCTCTTGTCAACGCGGTCCTCGACGGCCTAGCCGGACAGTATCGCCAAAATGAACTATCGGAGAAAGCTGCTCGTTACTAATGAGAAGGCCCCATCATGGTCGAAAAACTGAGTGAATTTGACCTCATCTCGAATGTATTTGGGCCACTCGCCGCTCAAGCACCGGGGAGCCTAAACCTAACCGACGACGCGGCCATCATTACACCGAGCAGAGATCAGGAAGTTGTCGTTACCGCTGATACTATTGTCGAGGGCGTCCACTTTCGTTCTGAAGATCCGCCAAAAACGGTGGGCGTGAAAGCCCTAGCCGTAAATCTATCAGACCTTGCTGCCATGGGGGCCACGCCTCACGGATACACTTTGTCCGCCGCCTGGCCGTCAAAAGCCTCCGCAACTTGGATCACAGACTTTGCCGTGGGGCTCATGTCCATGCAGGAGCAACACCACATCTATTTGCTCGGGGGTGACACGGTCGCAACGCCCGGCCCGATATGTCTAAACGTGACAGCATTTGGCTTGATCGATAAGGGAAAGGCCGTGCGGCGTAGCGGTGCACGTCCCGGCGATGCACTTTATGTCACAGGAACCCTTGGCGATGCCGCCCTTGGGTTGCGCCTTCTGATGGACCAGGATAGTACGCGTCTCTGTACCGATCTCCAATCTGACCTCATTGCCCGTTATCAGCAACCCCAACCGCGAACGATGTGTAGCAAGCTAGTTCGAGAGCATGCCACCAGTGCGATCGACGTCTCCGACGGTCTGGTGGCTGACGTCGCGCATCTCGCGTCAGCTTCCCATGTAAGGATCCTAATTCGCCACTCCTCCATTCCCATTTCAACGGCAGCGCGTCAGATGATTGACAAAGACCATGCCCAAGGTGTTCATGTTTGGGGGGGTGGAGATGATTATGAACTCGCATTCACCGCGCCTAGGGACTCGCAAGTGGATAAGCATATTGCGGAATTTTCAGACATTCCCATCACCGAAATCGGCGAGGTCTTTAAGGCGGACGGGAACACTGGGGCTGTCACACTAGTTGACGACAATGACAATGCCATCGATGTCGGTACAGGTGGGTTTCGACATTTTTAGCAGATGCCGCCATATTGGCAGCCGCATTGCGAAACTAGGAAGTCAAACACGGCGTAGTTTCGGGGAGTAGGTCCGTGAAGAAGTTGGTGGTCATCGGCGCAGCAATTCTCATCCTTGTCGGCGGCGCAATCGCGGCAATGAAGTGGCTCGCGATTGGCCCCTTCGAAGAAATTAAGGCCGTCAAGGAAGAAAAAAAGCCCGAAGAAGCAGTCCTCATCGACATGGAGCCACTTGTATTGCAGGTCGTCTTAGAGGATCAAATCACAGCCACCATCCAGTTTCAGATCAAACTGGAAACTTCTGGCCAAGAAAACGCAATTTTTCTAAAGCGCAGATTAACGAAAGTCAGCGATGCCTTCATGCAGGACTTGCACGGATTCTTACCGCGTCTGCTAAAAAAGAAAGAGCGACTCGACCTCGATATTCTAAAAGATCGGTTGAAGTTGATTGGCGAACGGCTTTTGGGAAAGGGCTATATCGATAGCGTCTTGGTGCAATCGGCCATTGAAAAACCGTCCCGATAACTTCATGTAAATAATGCATAATTTAAAAATTTAGCTTTATTTTGTAGAATTGACGGTGACTTTCGCATCTGGGAAGCGAAGGTTAGTTGCAATAGGGGGTCGATTCTGTCATTTTCCCGCCGATTTGTGGGCTTCGAGGGAGCGGGTCCGCAACATATCTGGACAAGGATCGTCTTTGCGCGAACCACTCAGCATTTGCAGTAATAGAGCGCGCGCCAATCTGGAAACGAAGGGTATTTCGGGATGAGTCTATACTTGATGGTCATCATTTGCGGCGCAGTTGCGCTCATTTATGGCATTTATGCATCCAAGGCCGTGCTATCCGCGCCTGCCGGCAATGAACGCATGCAAGAGATTGCGGCAGCCATTCAAGAAGGTGCCAAAGCGTTCTTAAACAGGCAGTACTCGGCGATCGCCATCGTTGGTGTAATTATCGGCGTGCTTTTGGGCCTGAAATTGGGTTATCTGGTTGCCATCGGCTATTTCATTGGCGCCATTCTTTCGGGCGCCGCCGGTTACATCGGCATGAATGTCTCAGTCAAAGCCAATGTGCGCACCACCGAAGCAGCGCGTAGCCAAGGTTTAGCTGGTGGCTTGGACGTAGCGTTTAAGGCTGGCGCCATCACTGGCATGCTGGTGGTTGGTCTGGCCCTGTTGGGCCTAGCCGGTTACTACACACTTCTTCGGGAAATGGTAGACCCGAACACGACCGAAGGCATGCGTCATATTCTCGAGGCACTAGTCGCTATGGGATTTGGCGCTTCGCTTATCTCTATCTTCGCGCGTCTTGGCGGCGGTATCTTCACCAAGGGTGCCGATGTGGGCTCTGATTTGGTTGGCAAGATCGAGGCTGGTATTCCGGAAGACGACCCGCGCAACGCGGGCGTGATCGCCGATAACGTTGGCGACAATGTCGGCGACTGCGCGGGCATGGCCGCTGACTTGTTCGAGACCTATGCCGTGACTTTGGTTGGAACCATGCTTCTTGGCGCCATTTACTTCACCGGTGCCGCTCAGGAGTCGATGATGCTGCTGCCGTTGATAATTGGCGCAGTCTGCATTATCGCCTCAGTGGCGGCAACATGGTTCGTCAAGCTAGGCTCTAATCAATCGATTATGGGTGCACTCTACAAAGGCTTTATTGCCAGCGCCATCATTTCAGCCTTGCTGATCGCCGGCGTGATCTCGCAGTTAATCGGCTGGGATACGTCCTATGACATGAGCGATTCGAAGGTAACTGGCACGGCTCTCTTCACCTGTGCCATCGTTGGGCTTGTCGTGACCGGCCTGATCATTTGGATCACCGAGTACTATACGGGCACCGACTATCGTCCGGTACAGAGCGTGGCGGCAGCTTCTGAAACGGGGCATGGCACCAACGTCATTCAAGGCTTGGCGGTTTCCATGGAAGCCACCGCGCTCCCGGTAATTGTAATTTGCGGCGGCATCATTATTTCGTATCTGCAGGCAGGCCTGTTTGGAATTTCCATCGCCGCTACGGCGATGCTCGCCTTGGCAGGCATGGTGGTTGCTCTGGACGCTTTCGGTCCGGTGACGGACAACGCCGGCGGCATCGCTGAAATGGCGGAACTGCCCGACGAAGTCCGTAATACGACCGATGCGCTGGACGCTGTCGGCAATACAACGAAAGCAGTGACGAAGGGCTATGCCATTGGTTCCGCTGGCCTCGCGGCTCTGGTGTTATTTGGTGCGTATACGGAAGACCTCAAGCACTACTTCCCAGACGTCACAGTGACCTTTGCGCTGCAAGATCCCTACGTGGTAATCGGTTTGTTCATTGGCGGTTTGCTGCCGTATCTGTTCGGTGGCATGGGTATGATGGCCGTTGGCCGCGCCGGCGGCGCGGTGGTCGTCGAAGTGCGCCGGCAGTTCAAGGAAATTCCGGGCATCATGGAAGGGACGGCGAAGCCGGAGTACGGTAAATGCGTCGATTTACTAACCAAGGCAGCAATCAAGGAAATGATTGTGCCGTCGCTACTGCCTTTGCTTGCTCCGGTGGTAATCTATTTCGTGGTAAACGCTATCGGTGGTCAATCCGCGGCCTTCGCCGCAGTTGGTGCCAGCCTCCTAGGCACTATTGTCACTGGCCTATTCGTGGCACTGTCCATGACCGCCGGAGGCGGCGCGTGGGATAACGCCAAAAAATACATCGAAGACGGAAACCATGGCGGCAAGGGCTCAGACGCTCACCATGCTGCGGTGACCGGTGACACGGTCGGCGATCCCTATAAGGATACGGCTGGTCCAGCGGTGAACCCGATGATCAAAATTACAAATATCGTAGCAATCCTGATGTTGGCTATCCTCGCCTAGAGGATTATCCAAACTAGCACCCCCCCGGAGGATCGGATCCTCCGGGTTTTTTTAGGCCAAAGAGCCATCAACAAATACTAATTGTTCTTGTTGAACCTCTGGAAATTCCCAAGGATCTGTTGAATGACCGTCAATTCCTGCCCGAATGTCGGTGTAGCCCGCTCGACGTGCGCCAGTTGCCGACCATCCTTCAAATCCTTGTGTTCGAGGGAATGCATGGCTCCCTTATCATCGAAATTAATGATCAAGACTTGGCGTTCCTTCACCTCTGGCGCAAAAAACGCCAGGGTTTCGGTGCGTTCACTGATATAATACCAAGTGTCTTTTCCGAACGTATTGACGCTTGAGGGCGAACCCAGGATTTCCAATATTTCTTGCTTGGAGATGCCGCCATCGGCGATGTCCACGACCAATTCCGGGTCCAGAAGGTTTCCTCGGCTTTCCACGCGCGCGCCGCAGGCGCCTAATGTCGCAATGAGCACCCCTAAGAGTAGCGCAGCCGTCACTTTGGTTATCCGCATTATTTTGACATCACTCCGATTCAGACTTTGATGAACCAGACGTATTATGCCATCAAGCGCAGAAAGGTAAATTGGTTCGAACCAAAATGGAGCGCAATTCATTGTTTGGTCTGTTTAAAGCAAGCGCGTCACAAAACATAATTGCCATGAAACTCTATTCCGGTGTGGTAGCTCAGGCTCGTCAGCCCTATTTCTACACAGATCTAGCCGTACCTGACACGCCGGACGGGCGCTACGACATGATCATGATTCATGCTTTTTTGCTACTCCATCGACTAAAGCGGGATTTGCCGAATACGGAAGAAATCAGCCAAGCATTGTTTGACATCATGTTCGAAGACATGGACAAAAGCTTACGCGAAATGGGTGCTGGCGATGTTGGCATCGGGCGTCGCATCAAGGAAATGGCTAAGGGTTTCTATGGCCGAATAGCAGCCTATGACGATGGCCTAAACCGCGATGACGATAGTCTAGACCTTGCGCTTCAACGCAACGTGTATCGGCAATCCAATGCGGAAAATGATCAGGTTAGGGCCCTCGGTTCTTACATGCGCCGAGAGGCTGCTAACCTCTCTGACCAGCCGATAGAAGCGCTGCTGACAGGAAAATTATCCTTTGCTGACCCTTCTCATGAACCACTCGAACCTCGATCCGAAGGGGCAAGTTTTAGATGAGCCCAGAATTCACCATTCCCATTAATATCGCCGAATTACCATCCTCCGGTTTGGATATTCAACGGACTTTGGAAGAGCCTCTGCGACAACGTCTCGCGGATCGTTTAGCTGTCAAGTCACTGAATAAGTTCGCTATTGATATCAGTATCCGGATGGAGAACACAAGAATTCCGCGCGTTGCTGTCGAAGGTAGCCTCGAAGCGACGGTAGTGCAAAGCTGCTCCGTGACCTTGGAGCCGATTGTATCCCAGTTCTCCATCCCGATTTCGCTGATCTTTAAGGAAAAGGCTGCGGAACCTTCGCACCTCCTAGAAGAGATAGACGCTGAGGAACATGATCCGCCAGAACAGATGATTGACGGCCAATTTGACGTTGGCGATATCCTCACCCAGCTGTTGGCTGTTGAGATCAATCCCTTTCCGCGCAAACCTGGCGTTTCCCTGGAAAATATGCTCAACACAAAGGCGCGGCTTGACCGGGCGCAAGACAGTGAGACGGATAAACCGTTTGCGGAATTAGCAGCGTTAAAAGACAAACTTGAAGATCGTTGATATACGCTTGCTCGTGCCGACCTAATTGTTTAAGAAGGCTGGCCCAGAGCGAGGGTGACAATGGATTAAGGATACGGACATGGCTGTTCCTAAAAAGAAAATTTCCAAGTCGAAGCGGAATTCGCGCCGCGCCCATGACGCTTTGGTAAGGTCTTCCTATGAAGAATGCCCCAATTGCGGAGATCTAAAGCGTCCGCATCATGTCTGCGAGGCTTGCGGATATTATAACGACCGCGAAGTGACCGTTGGGGAAGAGGCGGCGTAACTACTGGTTATTGCGCGAGCCTGACCTTATAAAGGTCTTTATGAAAATTGAACTTTCTCACACTCATGTGATCAGCTTTGGTTGAACACCTGACACTGTCCGTCGACGCTATGGGTGGCGACGACGCACCGAATATAGTGATCGAGGGCATCGATCTCTTAGCAGCGCGACTTCCCAATGTGCGGTTTTTGCTGTTTGGTGATGAGCCCCAGTTGAGGCCGCTTCTTGAACGGTTCTCTCATGCAAGACTAGCCTGTGAGGTCCGTCACGCCCCACAGATCATCAAAAGCGATGACAAGCCGGCAGTAGCGCTTCGCGGCGGCCGTGAATCGAGCATGCGCCTGGCAATCAACGCCGTCGGTGACGGCGAAGCGGCGGGCGTTGTTTCAGCCGGCAACACGGGCGCGCTGATGGCGATGGCGAAGTTCGTGCTCAAGACTTTGCCGGGCATCGACCGGCCGGCGATTGCCTCCTATCTCCCCACCGAGAACGGTGACAGTATCATGCTTGACCTGGGCGCGAACATCGAATGCTCATCTGACAACCTGGTCCAGTTTGCGGTTATGGGTGAAGTCTTCGCCCGAACCGTATTCGGCATTGAAAAGCCGACTGTCGGTCTATTGAACGTCGGCGTCGAAGATTTGAAGGGCAATGACGTGGTCAAAGGTGCCGCCGCCATTCTTCAGGCCGAAACGCATCTTCCCATCAAGTTTTATGGCTTTATCGAAGGCAACGACATCGCAGCCGGCACGGTCGACGTTGTGGTGACAGACGGATTTACAGGGAACGTCGCCCTGAAGACGGCAGAAGGAACCGCGAAGTTTATGTCCTACACATTACGTGAGGCCCTGACGTCATCGTTTCTGTCGAAGATCGGTGCGCTGCTTGCAAAGCCGGCACTTTTGGCGCTCCACCAGAAGTTGGATCCACGGCGCTACAATGGTGCCATGCTTTTAGGGCTCAACGGTATTTGTATCAAAAGCCACGGCGGTACGGATGCGCTTGGCTTTGCGAATGCACTGCAGGTCGCCGTTGATCTTGCCGGCAAGGGTATCAACGAAATTATCAAGACTGACTACGCCCAGCTTTGCGCGGATGCAGAAGGCAGCCGGAAGGCGGTTGTAGGCTGATGCAATATCGATCAATTGTCATGGGATCCGGCTCTTACTTACCGGAGCGCGTGGTCACAAACGCCGAGCTTTCCGAGCGCGTCAACACATCTGACGAATGGATTCAAACGCGGACGGGCATCAAACAGCGTCATATCGCTGCCGACGGCGAATTGACCTCAGACCTGGCGTTAGCAGCTGCCGAGCGTGCCCTGGCCCACGCCGAAGTCGACGCTAATGAGGTCGATCTTGTGGTTTTGGCAACCACTACCCCAGATAATACGTTTCCAGCTACCGCGACCAAAGTCCAGTATAAGCTAGGTATGACGAACGGCGCTGCGTTCGATGTGCAAGCCGTGTGCTCAGGCTTTGTCTACGGCCTCGCCGTGGCCGACAACTTTATCAAGGCCGGGCAAGCTAAAACAGTGGTACTTATCGGTGCCGAGACGTTTTCGCGAATCCTGGATTGGGAGGATCGGGGAACATGCGTGCTATTCGGTGACGGAGCAGGTGCCATTGTTATGCGCGCCGCTAACGGCGCTAATCAAACCTCCACCACCGAAACCGCGCACAACCGCGAGAGGGGCGTGTTGTCGACCCATCTTCATTCGGACGGATCGACCAATGACCTCCTATATGTGGACGGAGGACCCTCAAGCACACAAACGGTTGGCCATGTACGCATGATCGGTCGTGAAGTCTTTCGTAATGCAGTCACTAATCTTGCGGATATCGTTGGCGAAACCCTGGATGCCAACGGCTTAACGACCGACGATGTGGATTGGCTGGTGCCACATCAGGCCAATCGGAGAATCCTCGACAGCACGGCGAAGAAACTAGGTATGCAGCATGAAAAGATTGTTGTTACCGTGGAGCGCCACGCCAACACCTCGGCGGCCTCCATTCCGTTGGCTTTAGATGAAGCCGTACGTGATGGCCGTATTCAAAAGGGTGATCTCGTTCTAATGGAAGCCATGGGAGGGGGATTGACCTGGGGTTCAGGCCTTGTCCGTTGGTGACATTGGGAGCATCCCTCTGATATTGACGGGATTATCCGGGTTCGATAGGCTTTCTGTCAATTTATAAATGGGGAATTAATATGGCAGGCGAAACGGTCACGCGCGCCCATTTGGGTGAGGTAGTCTATCAGGAGGTCGGATTGTCGAGAAACGAGTCGGCTGACCTCCTTGAGACAGTTTTGAATTTGATGACCGGGTCGCTCGTCAAGGGTGAAACAGTCAAGATATCCTCCTTTGGCAGCTTTTCTGTACGTCAGAAAGGGCAACGTATCGGCCGTAATCCAAAGACTGGCGAGGAGGTTCCAATTTTGCCCCGCAAAGTTCTTGTCTTCCGCCCGTCGCAGGTTCTGAAAACTCGAATTAATAGACGATCGCGTTCTGAGTAGACCTGCGCATTCTCATGTCCACCGAGAAATCCAAAAAATCACCTAGCGCTTTTCGCACGATTAGCGAGGTCGCTGAAAAGTTGGATTTACCTGCTCACGTTCTCAGATTTTGGGAAACCAAGTTCTCTCAAGTTCGCCCCATCAAACGCGGCGGAGGTCGGCGCTACTATCGTCCCGAAGATGTTGAACTTATCAGGCATATTCGCAGCCTTCTTTATGACGAAGGCTATACGATCAAAGGCGTCCAGAAATTGATGCGTGAAGGCAACCTCAAGAAGTCTCATTTGACGCCATCCTCCTCCGATATCGGGTCTCTGGAGCCAAACAACCTGAAATCCGAGATCCAAGACGCGATTGATGAATTGAGAGCGTTGAGGGCGGAAATCAATTCCCATCGATAACGGTAAGTTGTCGGATTGCTTGATTGATACGCCCCAGGAGGACGAGTATAATTGCGTGGCGGGTTGAGCCGGTTGGCACGCAAGCACGGTCGGGGAGTAGCTCAGTCTGGTAGAGTACTCGGCTGGGGGCCGAGCGGTCGCAGGTTCAAATCCTGTCTCCCCGACCAGATAATTTCCATTTACTCCTCAAAAAGAAAGTGGAAAGAAATGCTGATATTTTGGGGTAAAGAAGGTATAAATGAGCCATCTCTATATTGGCATTACTTTAGTTATAATTGGCTTTTCACTAATGCCAGCCATGGATTGTATCGCAAAATATCTCAGTGATGACCTTAATTTAGTACAAATTGTTTGGGGCCGTTACTTTTTTCACTTTTTATTCCTTTTACCGATTGTTCTGCATCGACATGGTATCAAAGCACTTCTACCACCATGTCTAAAGCTCCAGATTGCTCGCAGTACTTTTCTAATTTTGGCAACCTTAACCTTTTTTGCTGCTATAAAAATTATGCCGCTTGCTAATGCTTTAGCAATAGCATTTATTTCCCCCTTAA
>MDTG01224534.1_pt1 | contig 23063 bp, 20 predicted proteins | sample 811421 | NCBI WGS metagenome assembly MDTG01 (sample SAMN05326645, study PRJNA326480) | marine metagenome | isolation source: seawater | place: Pacific Ocean: South East | collected 2011
AGAAGATGGACTCAAGTATCTACTCGGTGACTTCCAGAGTTCCCCATTGGCAGAGAATTACGATATTAGCTTCATTTTTGTCATAGATGTTAGGACCAGTGACTCGTCCCGAGAGATTGCTTCCAAGTTCTCTGATCGAATTATCGACCAAGATAATACAACAGGCAAGGGGTCTGCAGTAAACCAGGCTGTGAAACTGTGGAAAGAAGACCCAACCAGTATGGTAATTTTTCTAGATGCCGACGGCTCCTATTCGTTTGAATCAGTTTCGAGAATATTGGGGACTCTGGAAAAGGGTGCAGATGTGGCCTCGGGATCAAGATTTTTGTCTAACTCCAATAGGCCAGCAGGAATGAGCAGACTCCATAATTTTGGAAACAAGGCACTATCGATGTTTTCCAGCCTTAGGAATAAAAGAAAGATTTCTGACCTATGCACTGGATTATGGGGCTTTAGAATGGAAGCATTACTGCATTTTGATATTAAATCCCGGGGATTCGACTTAGAAGCAGAATTGGCTGGATTAGTACGTCGCCACAAACTCAATCACGTAGAAGTCAATGTGGACTGGAGTCAAAGGAAAGGCGGGTCTAGCAAACTCAGATCGTTGACAGATGGCTCAATTATTCTTTTACGCATTTTCATGACTTAACTCCGAACCACCCGCTAACTGTCTCATTCGGGGGTACCTTTGAGAATGGCGCTAGAATTGCTCCGGGATTGGTAACTACATTGCATCCCAATTGCCCACCGTCACCAACCATAGCCCCCAATTTCCTTAGGCCAGAATCAACTCTTCTTCCGTCTTGGAGAGTTACCAAGACTCCCCTCTTGTCATTCCTGACATTTGAAAGTTTTACACCTGCTCCGAGATTGGCACCCTCGCCAATAATTGAGTCCCCCACATAATTGAAGTGAGGGGCTTTAGAATTCGGCAGCATAATTGAGTTTTTCACCTCTGAGCAGTGACCAACTATCGACCCCTCGCAGATCCATGAACCCTTTCGAATATTTGCGTAATTTCTGATCTCAACATTTTCACCAATAAAACAGGGACCCTCAATCATTACATTATCGCCTATCGAAGCACTCGGATGGATTGTAACTCCATCAACCCCGCCTCCCAACTTGCATATTTGCGACAATAGCCCAAACTCGCCCCCTGCAAGAACGGTCCACGGCTCACTCCCCTCTCCCCAATATGGCAAACCCTTGGCGTCTGCTCCAAGCAGGCTCGGAAACAGTTCGCCAAGCAGAGTCATCAAGACCGAGCAACCGTTTTCTCCGAATAACTGTTTTCTTTTCTTTCAAAATAGCAGTATATTCTGCTTTTAATCACTAATCCGAAGTATATCTAACAATTCAATATGAATAAAGAAGGCAAATATATTGAAAAAAGATTCTATTCGCGCAATAATCACAATGTGCGGAATTTTCGGGTCTATTTCATCAGAGGCAGCAGAAGTGGTTCTAGAAGGATTAAGGAAACTAGAATATAGGGGATACGACTCTGCAGGCCTTGCTGCACTTTTTCCTGAACACCAGGGTCCAGTGGAGACTGAGAGAACTACTGGCTACGTCTCCGATCTGGTTTCAAAGGCAAATGGGAGATTCAAGGGAGCTAGCATTTCGATTGGCCACACTCGTTGGGCCACTCATGGAGGGGTTACGGACGCTAATGCTCACCCCCATACAAGTAATGATGGAAAGGTCACAATTGTCCATAATGGAATTATAGAGAACACATCAGAACTAATCCACGAAATTGAGGGTCTAGGATACGATATAAATTCAGAGACTGATTCGGAATTGATCGTACACCTGTTGCATCATGAGATCTTCAATGGAGATTCTGAGGGGGATCACCTTTTGGCACTGAATCGGGTAATTGAGAGGCTCACAGGTTCTTGGGCCATAGCAGCCATAATTTCAGGACACGACTCAATTTTGGTTGCAAGAAATGGCGCTCCATTGATAGTTGGAAAGGGGCATGAAAACATCTGTGTTTCCTCAGACGTACAACCATTCTATGGGATCTGTTCCAGAGTAGCATACCTTAGTGATGGAGATGTATTTTCAATTTCCAAGGAGGGGATTGAATCCCTGAAAGACTGTTTTGTGCCAGAATTTGAAGATTTAGTTGGAACTGTAGAGGAGGAGGATAAGGGCAGTTTCCCTCATATGATGCTTAAAGAAATCCATGATCAACCAACCTCTCTTTCCAATGTCTTGGGGGGACGGATTAGCTCCGATGGTTCCAGAGCAGAGCTAGGTGGATTTTCTCTGACTACCGATCAAATTAGGTCACTAGATCGAATCAACTTCGTAGCCTGTGGAACTGCATTCTATGCAGCACAGATCGGGATCGATTACTTCAGAATGTACACAGATATCACTGTAGAGGCTTTCAGAGCGAGTGAGTTTCCCGAAAAACATGTCTGCGGACCTAATACTCTGACAGTAGCAATCTCTCAATCTGGAGAGACCAAGGATAGTTTAGATGCACTTCAGAGAGCAAAGATTTCTGGGGGCCACGTCTCCTCGATGTGCAATGTCATAGGCTCTACTATTTCCCGATTCACCTCTAATGGCGCATATCTTCACGCGGGACCAGAGTACGCCGTAGCCTCAACTAAGGCTTTCACAAACATGGTTGCCGCACTCTTACTTTTTTCCCTCACCGTCTCTGAGATGAAAGTCAGTAAAAGGAGAAAAATCGTCCAACAACTACGTGAATTGCCCAACAAAGTGGCGACTCAGCTAATGGATTCAGGAAAATCAATCGACCAAGCGGTCTCGATTCTTTCGGAGGCAGATAGTGCCTTGTTTATTGGTAGGGGGACTTCATCTTATCTGGTTGATGAAGGGGCATTGAAGATGATGGAGGTAGCATATCTGCCATGCCTTTCATATCCTGGAGGAGAATTGAAGCACGGGCCAATTGCACTGATTTCCGAAGGAACACCTGTAATTGCAGTGGCGCCGAGCGATTCCACACTTTCCTTAATGGAATCGAGTATCAGGGAATGTAAATCTCGTGGAGCCAAGGTTATCCTAATTACGGACCATGATGGTCCAATAACCAACTTTGCCGATGTGGTAATTAATACTCAACGCTCGGATTTCGGAACTTCCCCAATCATAAATGCCATCCCTCTCCAGCTTCTAGCTTACAAACTCGGAGAAATAAAGGGCCTAAATGTCGATAGACCAAGAAATCTAGCAAAATCCGTGACCGTTGTTTAATAGAATAATCACTTGCAAAGGCCGATCAAAGATGGTCCGAAGAGCAAAAATTTCTCCAGATGGAATCTCAGTCAGGGGTGGTTTGAGGGCAGATGAGAAAACCATTGAGATGGAGAAGATCAGATATATCGTTCTCAAGAAACTGTTGGGAGCCACAGGTAGGTTTCGCTTGGGATTCCTATGGGTCATCCTAGAGCCAATGATGATTGCATTGATCTACGTCTTCCTCTTCTCAGTTATCAACTCTGGAATCTCGGGGGAATTGATAATTCTCGGAATTGGAACCTATGGGGTATTTTCTAGCTCTTTCAGAGATGGGATGGGGGGGTTGCGGGAAGAAAACGGAGGCTTCTCAGCAGAGTGGGTTAGGACGGGTGTCCTGATAAAAGCAGAACTACTTTTTTCCGCGATTGAAGGAATAATCAGAGCAATTTCAATGTTGATTCTATTGGCCATCGCAATGGAGGTCAGCATCCCAGGGTCGCTCTTTTATCTGCCAATATGCGCCATACTAGCAGTAATTTCTAAGTCCGTTGGATACAATCTAACTGTTATTACAAAGAACTCTCCAGACATCAGACAACTTTTCGACTTCATCATCAGACTGATGTTCTTCGTCACTCCAGTCCTCTATCCATTCTCAAACTCTAAGGGCATTCACAGGGAGTTAAACTCGTACAACCCAGTCACATATTTCATCGAAGCATCTAGATTCGTGTGCGGAACTGTCGATGAACAAATGTTGCCCGAGAGCCCGATTTCCATCATATTTCTGACAGCTTTCTTCATCCTTGCTCTTAGAGGGGTCTCGAAACTGGATAAATACCGATGGGAGGTTTCAACTTGGAATTGATCGAGTCAAAATTTGCAGTCAAGATTTCTGACCTGTCTCTAAACTACCATGAATTCCGGAGAAGTATTAGGAAACCTTTCGGTAGACTAGAGCCAATCAAGAGCCTCAGCCATGTCTCCTTGGAGATCCCACCCGGGCAGAATACTGCTATTATCGGTCGTAATGGGGCTGGCAAGTCCACTCTCATTAGGGCAATTTCTGGCCATATCAGACCCTCCCAAGGAAACATCGAGGTAAACGGTCAAGTAATTACTCTGGCAGGGGTTAATCCCGGTTTTCAACCTCATCTAAGCCCAAGTAGAAACGTCAAGATGCTGGGAGTGGCATATGGGGTAAAAAGAGATAAAATCGAAGATTTTGCAATCGAGGTTGAGGGGTTCGCAGATATCGGGGAGGCATTCTACAGGCAGTTCAGCGGCTTATCCTCCGGGATGAGGGGGAAGGTTGGCTTCGGTTTCATCACCGCTCTTGATCCCGAGATTCTCGTCATTGATGAAACCCTAGGGGTGGGGGATTTGGAATTCAGGAAGAAGGCTAGTGATAGGTTGGAAGCCTTCATCAAGAGAAGCGGAACCGTATTGATATCGACTCACTCATTGGGGTTGGCGAAGGAGATGTGTTCTCATGGTATTCTGCTCCAGAACGGCTCATTAATCCACTATGGGGAAATCGATGAAGTAATCAATATTTACTCGGGGAATAAGTGAAGGTGGAAACATTGTCAAAAGATCGACTAAGAATCTCCGTGATAGGCCTAGGTTACGTTGGACTCCCAACAGCAGTAGGCCTGTTCGAGGCCGGGCACTCAATAATTGGGGTTGATGTTTCCCAATCGGTAATAGAAACTCTATCAGACGGGCGGAATCACTTGAATGACTCCTCTGAAGAAATTTCCATTCCATTGAAATCAAACAGATGGTCTCTATCCGAGAAATATGACGCAATCATCGACTCGGAAGTCATAATCATTACCGTCCCCACGCCAATTACGAGAAAAAACGAACCAGACTTGTCGTATGTTGAAGCGGCCATTGGCAAGGTAATGGAAATGATAGAGAAAGACTCCAGAACCATTTTAGTTCTTGAGAGCACTGTATATCCTGGAGTGACCAGGCAGTTAATCGAAAAATACGCAAATACTCACGGGAAATCAGAAGGTTCCGACTTCTTCTTTGCTTATTGTCCAGAGAGAATAAATCCAGGGGTAAAGGGCAGGGGAATCTCCACAATTCAGAGAATCGTTGGCTGCGATAATGAACCATCGGCTGAATTGCTCACTAAGATGTATTCCGAAATCTCACTAGGCGCTACATTCGTAGGGAGTCCTGAGGTCGCCGAAGCCGCTAAGTTAATCGAGAACGTCCAAAGAGACGTCGATTTAGCCCTAACAAACGAACTAGCTGTAGTTCTGTCCAATTTCGGCTTAGACTCTGAAGAAGTTTTCTCCGCCGCCTCATCAAAATGGAATTTCCACAGGCACAAGGCTGGAATTGGCGTCGGCGGACACTGTATCCCGGTTGATCCTTACTATTATCTAGCTCTATTCGAAAACCAATCTGATTTCGAGGAAAGTATAGTCAGGACTTCTCGAAGGACAAATAACTCAATGCCAGCATTCTGCTCAAAACAAATTATGTCGGAGTTGGGACTATCTGCTGGGGAGAAGGTAATCGTTTTCGGGTATTCATACAAACCAAACATTGGCGACATCCGGAATTCCCCCTCAGTGGAACTGGTCGCACTATTGGAATCCGAAGGACTCAATGTGGAGGTCTTCGACCCTCACTGTGAACCCCCAAATAAATGCGACTTCACTTGGCACTCGGAGGCTAAGTCTTTGGCGCTGGACTATTCGGCAATAATTGTGGCAACTGATCATGATGCCTTTGATTTGGGGGAGAATTCACTACATTCTATTTGTCCAGGAAAAAGAATCTATGATGGTCGCAGAGCGTTGGAAAACAAGTCTTTTCTAGAAAGAGGTTGGATCTTTTCAGCCATTGGTTTGGGGGGTGCAGCATGAAAATCCTTGTTGTCGGTGTCGGCTCTATGGGTTGGAATCATGCTAGGGTTTGTCACGAACTAGGGGTTTTGTCGGGGGTCTGCGATTCGAACAAAGAGCAAGTTGACGTGGTGTCAGGAAATTTTAGAGTACCCGGTTACGCCAATTTGGATGATGCCCTCAATGAAATTAAACCAGACGGGGTGATAATTTCCACTCCGACAAGCAGCCATTATCCATTAGTAAAGAAATCCCTCGAACATGGGACCAATGTCTTGGTTGAAAAGCCAATTACCTCAGATATCGCTCAAGGGGAAGAATTGGTTTCATTGGCAGGGAAGTGTGATTTGACTCTCTCGGTAGGGCATATAGAGAGGCATAATCCAGTGATAGAAAGAGCCAAAGTATGTCTTGATTCTGGTGATTGGGGAGAATTAATCACTCTGAATGCACGCAGAGTATCGCCTTTTTCGGGAAGAATAAATGACGTAGGTGCAATCTTGGATACGGGTATTCATGATATAGACAATTTGCTTTACCTCGTTGATTCGAAACCTGTAAATGTATTTGCAACCGGTGGTTCGTTCAATCAAATTGATTTGGAAGATCATGCAAACATCATCATCAATTTTGAGAACGGCAAAAGTGGAGTGATAGAAGTTAATTGGATAACTCCAATGAAGGTTCGTACACTTTCTCTGACATGTGAAAAGGCATTTGTAGAATTAGATTATATCAAACAACAACTGTTTATTTCGAAAAGTAGCGTTTCTGAGTCGGACAGTCCACGTTTATACCCTCCACCTATCGAATTCAAATCCACAAAAATCAGCCTTAACAACCAAGAGCCGTTAAAGTTGGAAATTGAGGATTTCATAAATTCAATCAGTAATGGGACTAAGCCACTAGTTGCTGGAGAGAGTGCATTGTTGGCTCTCAAGGTCGGAATGGCAGCTGTAAAATCATTACAATATGGAGAGGTGATTCCAATTGAGTGACTCCCCTACGCTTGAGATGGCATTAATTTCTCCAGAGGCACAGATTGCTGATGATGTACAAATAGGATATGGCACAAGGGTCTACTCCAATGTGGTAATAGAAAAAGGCACAAAAATAGGAGATTTTTGTTCGATTGGACACCCTTTCGGTAAGGGGACCGATAAACCGCTTGTTATTGGAAGAGAAAGCCTGATAAGATCGCATTCGGTATTGTATGAAGGTAGCTCTCTAGGACCTAAACTTGAAACTGGCCACCATGTTTTCATCAGGGAAGGTTCAGTGACTGGAATCAATCTTCGAGTAGGATCCTTCTCTGAGATATCGGGTGATTGTAATATTGGAGATTATTGTAGATTCCAATCTTATGTTCATGTCGGCAAAGGTTCCGAAATTGGAAACTTTGTCTGGCTTTTTTCTTTAAATATCACGACAAATGATCCCTTACCCCCATCATCGATATTTAGAGGGGTAACTATTGAAGATGGAGTAGTTGTCTGTGTGGGGGCAAGACTGTTGCCTGGCGCCATATTGAGGAAAGGGGCATACGTCAGCGCCCATGCTTTGGTTTCCGGAGAAATTCCTATCGGAGGGGTAATCGACCACACTGGAGAGATAATCTGCCACGTTAGCCATCTGATGAATCTTGAGACTGGAACCAGACATCCATGGATGCGCCACTACAATCATGTTTTCCCTGAAGATGCCCAAGACAGAATCCAATACCTTCTGAGGGAGGTAATGGACGGCCGAGATAAATTTAATTCTTAATGGAGAGAAAATAATGCAGAGAAATGAGATAGTAGGATTGATGAATGAAATTCAAGAGAAAAGAGGCAGAGACAAGGTTATTGATGATGAGGCAATCCTCTCTGATATAGGTTTCAGATCTTTAGATTTCTCAGAATTAGCGTTGCGTGTCGAAAGGAATGTTGGAGGCGAACTTTCATTCGACGCTGTAGCCCTACGGGAGATTAGAACGGTAAAAGACGTCTTGGATTTCCTAGAGGAGGCAGCTAATAGTGCCTAATGTAGTTCTGGAGAATCAAGTTTTAATTGGCGAGGAGAATTATATCTGGGCGGATTTTGCTAAATCTGATTTGTCAAACCCCTCGAATTCTTCTACCGATTCTCCAGTCGCATTCATTGTTGATGATGCCGAATCTTCATTCAAAATTTTAATGCAAATGCGCCGTAAAAAATTGGATGGAATGATTATACTTAGATCTAGAATGACCGTTACGGTCAAGAAGATGCTGGAAAAAAATGAGTATTCTATCTTTGATTCAAAAACCAGAAAATGGGAATATTTAACAAAATCCGAGAAGTTCCCAAATAGGATTTCATTGCTTACTAGTGGAACTACCGGAACTCCAAAATTGCTTCATCACACATGGGATTCAATCAATACTTCGAGCAGCCTCAAACGCCTAGAGCCAAGAAACTGGTTGCTACCATATCAGATTGGAACATATGCATGGTTCCAATTGGTAACCCTGTCCATGTTCTCCAAAAATCAAAATATCACCATTTGTGAGGATACTGACTTAGTCAAGATTTTCCGTTTAGCCTATCTCCATCGAGTTGACGCAATTTCTGCGACACCTACATTTTGGAGAATGGCATTGATGCAAGTCCCTATTGAAATATTGTCATCTTTCGAGTTCAAGCAAATTACACTCGGCGGTGAAATTGTTGATCAGAATATCCTTGATTCATTACAAGCGATGTACCCCACCTCACGAATTACACATATCTATGCATCAACGGAAGCGGGGGCAAGTATTGTTGTCAATGATGGAAAATCTGGATTCCCAGAATCTCTCCTTTCTACAAATGGTGAAACAGTGTCATTAAAAATAGAAGATGGGGTTCTCTTCATTCGTTCCAAGTTCGCCGCAATGAACTCTCATGATGGTGGCGGATGGGTAAATACTCGCGACCGTGTAGAGTGCGAATCTGGAAGAATTTTCATAAAAGGACGCGCCGATTCTTCATTGATAAACGTTGGAGGCAGCAAGGCTTATCCATCCGATATTGAGGCAGTCATTCTTTCTCACGAGTCTGTAGACTGGTGTAGGGTCAGAGCCGTCAAAGCACCATTCTTAGGAAATCTGCCACAGGCAGATTTGAAATTGAATACTTCGATGGAATTAGATGAAGTCGAGAGGATAATGATTTCATTTTGTTCAGAAAGGTTACCAGAATATGCAGTCCCTAGGGTATGGAATTTACTGGACAAAATACCAATAAGTGAGAATCTTAAGGCGGAGTTGTGAGATTATGGGTAAAGTAGTAGTTTTGAGTGGAGGCTCTCGTGGTTTGGGATTGCATCTCGTTGAACACCTTTTGTCGAAAGGTTGCACGATATGCACATTTGCTAGAAACTCTACTTCTGATGTTGAGCGCCTAGAGGAGACTCATAAAGGAAGTTTTATGTTTAGAAAATTAGACTCCAGAGACATCGATGGGACAAAACAATACATTCGAGATATTGTTGAAAGATTTGGAAGAATTGATGGCCTGGTTAATAATGCTGCAATAGGCCAAGACCATCTACTTGTGCACATGGCAGAGGACATTGTAAGAGATATTCTTGACATCAATTTATTTTCGCCTATAATGTTGTCAAAGGAAGTGGCAAAACAGATGATGCTCCAAGATGATGGGGGGAGAATTATTTCTATTTCTTCTATTTGTGGAACTAGAGGATACCCGGGTTTGACCATTTATTCAGCAACAAAGGCTGCTTTGGACTCCTTCTCCAGATCCTTTGCAAGAGAGGTTGGAGAAAGGGGCATTCTTGTTAATACGCTGTCTCCGGGTTTTTTTGAATCTGAAATGTCTTCGGTTTTATTGCCCGAGCAGATTAATACAATAAAGAGAAGGACCCCAACAAAACACATGACTACTGAAGAAAATATTACGCCAGTATTGGATTTGTTATTGTTGGAGGATACCAATATTACCGGTGAAAGCATTCTGATTGACGGCGGCATATCGAGCTAATCAAACTGTGATTTTATGCCTCAAACTAATGAATTCGAAACGCCGCTTGGAGTCATCCAATCATTCGAATCGAGAGAATCTGCAACTCCTTCTTTAGTACGCTCATATGATGACAAAGGTCGAGTATACGCTCTCTTGGATGAGCAGGATGGAAATATAGCAATAGATGTAGAAAGATATACTCAGACAATACCTGATATTTTTAGAGAATTTATTGCTGACGGCGAAGGACCTGTGGACTTCTACGCGAAGTGGACCATCTCAGAAGGGATTTCAAAATTAACCGGAGTACCCATTCTGGAGAAATTAAAGAAGCAGGAATTGTATAGTTTTCCTCTCGAACAAAAATTTAGAATTAATGAAGAAGGAATCAAATTTGAGGGAATAACGTGTCTTTTCAAGGAAGAAGAACTATTGATTTCAGTAATAAAGAGAGTTACCTGAAAATCATCTGGACCTAGAAAAACAATTCAGGAGTAGTGAATTATTGATAATAATCATTCAATCAAAGTTATACGGTAATAATTAGGGATATGATTAATTGAATACGTTTTTGCCCCGAAGATAGTGATACTTTGTTGAAAATCGGAATCCCTAACCCGATTACCTATTCCCAGCACATCAATCCAGGGATATATGATCTGTTCAAAAAATTGCAGGAGTATGCAGGAGAATCCGTCGAAGTAAGCGTTGTGGACGGCGATAGAGGTCTTTACTCGTGGCAAGTTTCAGAAGATTTAGACGTATTTGTTGCATTTGGATGGGGGATTGACAAGGATGCCGTACAATCCAGAAATACAAATACGAAATTCATCACAATTTGGGATGATATTCACTATAGAGACAAACCTGGACTAAACAATCGCAGGAATCTATTCTCAAACGCTGACCATCTTTTGCTGGGCGGATACCCAATGTTTCTTCAAATGCCAGAATACGCGGATTTTCATGATAAATGCTCATGGTTCCCTTGGTGGGTTACCGATGAGTTAATTTCTTTCGGAGCGAAAAAGAAATTTGAGACAAAGGAAGACAACATTCTCCTTTCCGGCAGGATTAGTGATTCCTATCCTGTTAGGCAATTCCTCAATTATGCACACAGAGAAAATCCGCTTCTAAAGATCCATCACCATCCCGGTTATGGAATCGATCACAATGAAAATAAAACTCATGAATTATACTATTCAGCTCTAAACAACTCAAAATATTGCCTACAGATAAATGCAAAGGAACCATTGCACATCTATCATCTGGCGAAATTATTCGAGATTCCTGCATCTGGTTCTCTAATGATTGCAAACCCCATCCCTAGAATGGAAGATTTGGGTTTTATCCATAAGGAAAATTGTATTTTAATTGAAGAACAGAAATTCATTGATGATTTCGAAAGCGTCATTGAAGAAATATTTTCAATCTCCGAGCCCGAAGAAATAGCAAAGAGAGGATTTGAACTCGTATCCTCTCGACATACAACAGAAAAACGTGTGGAGCAGATAATCACAAAATGTCTGGAAATAAAAAAATAGTGATTGTTTTTTTTACACATGATACAAATTCAAATCCTATAACTCAGTGGAATCAATAGATGGGAATAGGAATTGCAAAACCAATGGTCGGTTTGGAAGAAATTGAACAGGTCACCCGCGTAATTAATTCCGGAATGATTGCCAGTGGCCCAGAGACACAGTCATTCGAAGAAGAATTTGCGGACTTTGTTGGGACACAGTATGCCTGTGCCGTAAATAACGGAACTTCGGCCTTATCCCTCGCTCTTTCTGCCATGGGGGTGGGCCCAGGTGACGAAGTCATCACCACCCCTTTCACATTCATCGCAACAGCAAACTCCATTCTTAGCTGTGGAGCAACCCCAGTATTTGCAGAAATAGATCCAGTCTCTTACAACCTCACTCCGGACTCTTCCGAATCATGTATAACCCCCGCTACTAAAGCCATAATCCCAGTCCACCTTTACGGGCTACCAGCAGACATGGAAGGTTTCAGCAGACTCTCAGAGAAATATGGCGTGGGAATAATTGGCGATGCAGCACAGGCTCACGGCGCCGCCATAGGGGAGGGAAAGGTAGGATCACTGGCAGATATAGAGTGCTTCTCATTCTATCCCACCAAGAATATGACTACCGGGGAGGGGGGGATGGTAACCACCAATAATGGGGATCTTTATCATCTCCTGAACAGTATCCGAAACCACGGTCGTCCTTCAAGTCAACTAGGGGTCTATGAGCATGAGATTTTTGGCTTGAATCTCCGTCTTACGGATATAGCATCTGCAATTGGCCGGGTCCAACTGAGGAAGTTGCCCGGAATGAACGAAATTAGGGCTAGAAACGCCACAATCCTGCAGGAAAGTTTGATTGGACTTGATGGCATATTCCTCCCCGTGACGCCATCGGGTGTAACTCACTCGTGGCACCAATTCACAATTAGAACGAGTGATAGAGACTCACTCAGGGAATTCCTGACTCATCACGAAATCGGTTCTGGAGTGTACTACCCAAGAGTTCTCTATGACTATCCGCATCTTTCTAAATTCCGTTCTGATTGCCCGATTTCGGAAGAATCGGCGAGAACAGTACTATCATTGCCTGTCCATGCAGGACTTTCCGAAGAAGAGGTTCTAGAAGTTGCCAAGAGAGTTATCCAATGGCACGGTTCGAATTGAACAAGGCCATCTTAATTACTCTTAATCATCGATTGATGGAAAGTAGTCACCCTTTCCCTCCCCTTTAGTTCGGTGCTTATTGTTACGCCACCAATAGGGGTGTATCCTTCTTCCATTGCATTTCCAACAGCTATACTAAGAGGATTTGTCCCATTCCTACTTATTACAATATACTCAGATTTCCCATCGTCCTTTTTTGCCCCTGTCCTTTTCGCCACATACAATGCAGTCGCTTCGTATTTATTTACATGCTTCTTATCGGTGTCTCAGATGGTTGACTCCGAGTATGGTAATTTGGATGGTTTGGAGTCCTCAAATGACAGATTAAATAGAAAGATAGAGAGGCTTCAGAACAGCCTTTCTTACAGACTTGGAAAAATAATTACCGATTCACTGAGGAAGCCGTGGAGGTTGGCAATTATGCCAATTCTACTCTCAATACTAGCCAAGAACTACGTTTTCGAGCGACTTGGACTGAAATCCCCTACAGGAGCCGAATTCCCTCTGGAAACAAGTAAAACTAGGGATTGCATAGTTTTGTTTCCTACAAACGGCGTAGGGCTGGGGCATTTCTCAAGAATGATCTCTTTGGCAAGGTCAATTAGAAGAAAAAGACCTACAATGGAGGTTGTCTTCTTCACCACCAACTTCGTCCTACATCCACTTTATTCTATGGGTTTCACTTGTTATCACCTCCCAGGTAGGAAGAAATTCAGGTCGATGGAACCCTCTACTTGGAACTTAATGTGCGAGGAAACCCTGTCCAACATTATCAACTTACATCGCCCTTCGATATTTGTTTTTGATGGTGCTTACCCATACAGGGGGATGCTAAATGGGATTAAGAATAGGGACTCAATACACAAGGTCTGGGTTAGGAGATTGGGAATTGACTCCACAGACTCTTCTCCTAGGGATGCAGTATCTCACTTCGATAGGATTGTGATTCCTGGTGATTTCTTAAATCATAATGAGGATATGATTTCAAAATGGGATGTTGAAGAGGTCAATATTGCACCTCCACTAATTTCAGTCTCCAGGGCAGATCTTCTCCCAAGAGGAGAGCTTCGAAACCGACTCGGAATACCAGCGGATTCTCAATTGTGCTTGGTATCCCTAGGGGCAGGGGTAATCAATAATATCTCAGACACAAGAAGATTTGTTGTCGAAGGCCTTACTGAAAGAGGAATATACGTAATTATTGCTGAATCAATGCTTAATCCACTTAACGAGAGTTTCGAAAACCCCTTAGTCAGAGTCGTGAAGGAATTCCCAATAATGAATTTCCGAAATTGCCTTGATTTTGCAGTTATTGCTGCTGGCTACAATAGCATTCATGAGGCGGCCCTTCTGAAGTTGCCTTCTTTGGTCCTTCCAAACGAAAATACCAGTTCCGATGATCAGTTAGGTAGGGCAAATAACGCTTCTGAAAAAGGATGCTTCATAGTGATAAATGAGGAGGACTATGACATGCTTGACCTAGCAATAGATAGAATTTCTGATGTTTCCGTGCGCACGCAGATGATCGAGGGGATGTCATCCGGGGAGAATATTCTGGACGGTGCCCCATTTCTGGCAGATGCCCTAATCGAGAAAACCGGCTGATTTACAGAATCTGGCCAATTTCTCATCTCTTTCTGAATCAGACTCATTCTCCCAGCCCTTCAGATGAGACTCCTGATCATCACTCATTCTGCCAAGTATTCTTTCTAGATTTTCCACTACTTCATCCCTGTATGAATTGCAAATCAGATCAGAAGAGCCAGAATACCATCTTTCCATCCATTTTGTTTGTATTTCCCCTACTCTGATCAAATCTCTGAAGAGTTCGAACGCTTCACTTTCGAGATACTTTATTCTCTCGAACGCATAGGTCAGGACCCCTTCGTGTTTTATTGGTCTATCCTCAACAACCTTCCTTCTTACTTCCTTGGAAGCCCCAATCTTACGAATATAGTCAACACCATCAGTTGAGCCCCTGATCGCTGCCAGTAATGCGCTCTTTCTGAAGCACTTCCAGCATTTCTCACATGGCCTGCCCCACTTCCCCCTTATGCATGATTGGTGCACATTTCCTATTGCATGCCTCTCGCAGATTAGCGATGACCCAACTTCACTTACTCCGGCAACAGGGAGAGAGTACCCAATCCCGGCTGCCTCGAATAGTGCTGACCAGAGTCTAAAATGCCCAGATGACCGGTAATCTCTGTACGCCTTTCCAGACGTGCCAAAAGCAGACTCAAGTATGGTTCCAAAGGCAATAGAGCCAAAATTCCCAGAATCGCAGAGAAGTATCGCAGGAGTTCCAACAGCAAGGTCCGTCGGAAAACCAATCGGGTTTCGAAGGTATTCAAAATCCGACTCAACTATGTGGACTTGGTAACCCAATGAGTTTAGCCTCCTACAAGACTCCATAGCCGCATCACTATCGTAAAGAGTCCTTCCCGGGTTCTCCGATCTAAGTAAGAAAACACACTCAGTGGTTTTGGGCATTACTGCTAGAGCTGCTGTTGAGTCAGCACCCCCACTGAATGATAGCGCTGCGCCACCTTTGATTGTTGAAGAATGGCTGATATTCTCATAATTACTGTGTATTTTTACTCTGGTGACCGAATTGCATGCCTTTTGGAAACGCTTTGAAATTCCCCACATTATCTGCAACTCCCCTTTAGCGAAAGGTAGTAGATTCAGTATTGCAACAAGAGCTAACTTGTCAGGGTGCGGGGAGAACTCAGTGCCCTTTGAAATATATCCGAAACTCCTCTTATTGCCTAATCTAGTGTCAATCCCGAGTTCGGAATCTTCGACATCTATGGAGAATTTAATCTCTAACTCACCAGTTTCGCAGTAGACTCTCATATTACCAGCCCCGTTCGATGTACAGCCTCTCCCCATCTTCCAGTAAAGACTCCCTATTTTTCAGTGACTCTTCTGAGTAAACCTGCTCGCTTTCCCAGATTCCGAGAACCCTATGCGTCCCTATATACCCCTCTCTCTTCTCCATACTGATGTATTCGTTGCTATCCAATGCATCGAAAACCATTCCAGAATCGTTGAAACCAGCTCTGCATGCTCTGATCGTGTAATCGATGTGAGAGTGCCCCCTTACTGGAAATGACTCTTCATCAAAGTATCCAATCCGTTCGACAATTTCAGGGGTGATTGTGTAGAAGCAACCCATTACGTTACGTGCATCGACGCAAGCCTTCAGAGGGAACTCCCCACCAATATACTCATCGAGAATCGGGTCCTTCCATTCCGGATTGAAGTAAACAAGGTGGCCAATCCCGTTTTTTCCCATGGATTCAAAGTACAAATCACTCCAACCTTCTTTTTCGAAGCGAATATCATCGTTGCACATGAAAAGTACATCTACGGAATCTCCCATTTGCATCATCTTTTCGATAATGCTATTGCTCTGCCTGGCTATCCCCAATAAATCATTTCGAATTAATACAAAACCATATCCGGCGGGCTCAAATTCTGTTAGCAACCATTCAATTGTTCCATCCGTCGAACCGTCATCCGCGACAATTAAACACCAATTGTCATCTTCCGATATCGTTTCTTCAAATGACTCAATAAATCCAGTGAGGTAGTCTTTCCTGTTGAATGTGGTAACTCCCACGACTTTATTCGCCTTCTCTTGCTCGAACTCCCATGGCCACTCCTCCCTCAATAAGCTGGGTTCACTTGACCATTCTGTAAACCATGGGGGGAAATCTTGCAGTTTCCATCGGAACCTCTTGGCATATTCGGTCTGGCTCCTACTGTCTCTAATGCCGGGTTTCTCTACGTTTGCTATTGCAATGTTCGGAAAAGAAACAAAACTAGAACCTTTGAATTCGGAGGTTACAAGACTGCCAAGCGGACCAGAGTCAAATGGCGCATCCATCTTCCTAATTTGAAAAATTAGATCCTCGAAAATGCTAGACTTGTAAATTACAGCAAAACTACCGTTCGTATTTACAGTAGGGGAGTAATGCCCCCTCCGAGGACTAACTTCAATTCCGTCCCATGCCCATTGTGATGCCCCGAGGTAAAGTACATCCCAGTTTTCACCTACCTGCTGAAGAAATCTGGACAGGTCATGGGTGAAGCTCTTGGATAGGATGAAATCATCATCAAAAACTGCAATACAGTCAAATCCTCTTTGTACTGCGTCCGTGAAAATTTCCTCCATAGTAAGCATGTAACCCCATGCTCCAGGACGATCTATAGCCTTCCTCCCGAGTCTCTTATCGTATTCCGTCCAGGGCGAATCCATGTATTTTTCCCAATCTTTCTTTATTTCTGGAGAATATCCGTTTACTGCATTCCATCGATTCAGTGAAATCGCGTGCCGCCTCGATTCTCTTTTACACACTTCGAATTTCTCCTTATCCCCTTCTAAGCTCAAAACGTATGCATGATCGACCATTGAATCAAATTCCTTAACCCCGACAACTTCCAAATGCTGGATCCTCATCCTGTACCTCTCTGCTGTAGAAGTGGTTGAAAAGAGGAGACCAATTCTTACTGTAGAGACGTCTGGCGGAATTCTGACAAAGGTATACCTCTCATCATTGATTATTGACTCGGTCCCCCCCCTTCCCAAAACTACGTTTCTCCTAGTCAATTCTTTCCCACTTGAATGATCAGCGACATACAGGAAAGCAGCACATCCGGGACTCATTTCTGCCCTGACGTGGATACTTACCTTCCCCCCCGGATCAACGTCTTCTATCGCATAAGCTCCGGGCGTACTTTTGGCTTCCGAAATTACTGAAACAACATCTCCTTCGATAGTCAAATCGGTCCTATGATGGGGGACAAATCTTTCTGCCAATACTATGGGGGATTTTTCTTGATCTACGGAGAAATGATCAATAAATTTCTTGATTGTTAGAGATTCGATATAGCACAAATCACCTATTTCTTGACGATGAGAAATTACTCCAATTACAAATTGTGACTTTTCACTTACTGTAAAGGGGGCCGAAACTACTTCATCAACGGATGAGATGTGGAATGTCGGAGTTACCCTCTCTCTAGAAACGCTATCAATCACCATTGGGAAGAATGTTCTTTCTACTTCCGAATTAGCGACTACCTCTAACTCATATTCCCCCTTTTCCAGAACAATCAATTTTTCAACTCTAAATCCTGGTGTGCTATGCGACTGCCTAACTTCTAATTCTAATATCCCCGAACCGTCTATTTTCATTGACGCCTTCTGATTTGCAATTAACGACGTTTCCAACGGACGGAAAATCAGGTCTTCGAACTTCCCCGCGTTAGCAGTTAGATCAGGGGTCCAATCGTCTTCCTCTGTCTTCGAATTGGACGGACCAAGACGAATAATTCGTGGACCATTCTCATTCAATTTCCCATGCCTCTTGCTCTTTCAACCTCATAAGACATAAGAATCTCTAGACCTTCTTCGAAAGTTTTCATCGAACTCACTTCGATCAATTCGCCTAAGTTTTCAATGTCTGCTATAGAATGGGAAACATCACCGGCTCTTTCCGAAAGATGTAAAATTTGAGGGCTTTCTAGATCGAAAGAGCGTGCCATCTCTCGGATTTTTCCAGCTAGGGAATTAATTGAAACACCATCTCCGGATCCTACATTATAGATTTGGAAATCTCCAAAATCAGCCTGTAGAGAGCCTAAAATGACTCTCGCAACATCATCAACGTGAACAAAGTCTCTTGTTTGTTCGCCACTACCAAAAATTTGCAGATCCTTGCCCTCTATGACTCTCTCTATGAATGAAGGAATAACCGCACTGTAGCCAGAATCGACTCTTTGCCCGGGACCGTAAACATTGAAAAATCGAAGGCAAGTGAACCTAGTCTTCTTTCCAGATTTCTCTCTCGCATAATCCTCTCCAGATAATTTTGTAGAAGCATAAGGGGATCCGGGTAAACCCTCTCTGCCAACACTCTTCATTTCCTCTTTAGAATCTCCGTAAACCGCTGCAGTCGAGGCAAAAACAACTATCGGAACTTCCGTTTCAGTACACCAATCGAAAAGCCTTCTAGTTCCATGAATATTCGTCTCCTCATACTCATCAGGAATCTCAATTGATTCCGGCACACTAGTCTTGGCTGCCAAATGAACCACTCCATCTATTGGCCCAATTTCATAATCGCTCCAGTCCACTTCGGATAAATTAGCGATAATGTCTGCGTCTCCCGAAATGTCCATCCGAATCACATCATGTCCCTCTGAAGTGAGGAAATTACAAACTCTAGTTCCTATGAATCCCGAAGATCCAGTAACTAAAATGCGCATCATCTCCTCTCCATTCTAGCTTTTCCTGGGTCCCAAATTGCATAATCCTTGCCTAGTATGTACTGAGTATGTGAAACTAGAGAAACTACTGCTCCCCATAGTAGCGCCCTACCCTGTGGCAATAAAAACAGTAGCCCAAAGAAGCCCAAATTCCAAATCTCAGCAGCACCAAAATCTCCAATCCCATCAGCATAAACAACAAACGGGCTCAATATCGAGAAAATTAGCACAAACCATGGGACTAGGATGTATGTTGAGATCGCATTAATAATTGCTATCCTATCTCTCATTTTAGATGCCCCAAAGAGTAAGTCATAATTTCTAATTAATGCACGACTCAGGCCCTGAGATCTTCTCAGAGATCTTTTCCAGTCATGCTTACTATGCTTTGTATCGTTGAATTGCAAGAGCGGAGAGGCAATAGATCTGAAACCCCTCCTAATTCCCTCCAAAGCAAGTTGCGCATCATCCGCATTTGAACCCTCATCTAGACTAAAACCCCTCATAGATGAAAGCCTCCAAGAAATCAAACCCCCCTCATGCACAGGGGTGGAGCCTGACGAAGACTCGACCATTCTAATCACGTCAGAACTTTTTTTGTAGTGCGAGCGGGCAAACGATTCTTCGTGATTTTTCTCCAGACCAGAAACTACTGCAATTTGATCATCACTCATGATTTCCCAAATTGATTCCAACCAACCTTCAGAATGGGTGTCTATGTCCATCATTATGGCGATTTCTCCCTCGCATTTCTCGATTGCTATGTTTATGGCCTTTGATTTGCCGAGTTCTTTTACCTCGCACACCTCCCATCTATTGGGGGGTAAGTCGGAACCAATTAGAATCTCCCTACATCGTTCAGCTGTACCATCTATTGAGCAAGACTCAACAATTAGTAACTTTACTTTCTGGAATTCGCAGATCTCTGAAATTACTTGCCCCAACTTCCCCTCTAGCCTTTCTATTTCATTCCGCATTGGAAGAATAACAGTGGCTTTCACGCCTCGTTGGGGAATCTGCATTTCTGAAGGGAGAACACCTTTAGTAATAGTAATCAACCAACACCTAAACCAATAGGCAACTGGAAAACCAATCACTACCAAAGAAACCAACTGGGTGCAAATGGCAACTGTTTGCATTTCCACAACGCACAATGCCCGCATCATATACATAGTTCCTTTGAGGCGATAATGCTGTGACTGTCCCCCATTCTCTGGTTGTTACGGTGTCCAGGGACGATGCTGATTTTCTGGAAAATCTCACTCATTCAATGGCCAAACAAACAATCAAGCCCAGTGAATGGATCATTGTGGATGACTCATCTAATGACGAAACTAGTGAGATAATTTCTTCTTTCTCAAGAAAAAATGACTGGATCAAATACGTCAGGGGAAAAGAAATAGGGAAAGATATACCACGAGGAAGGCGAATTGCAGAATTATTTATTTTCGGTATCGCACAATCAAGTTTGAAATGGGATTTCTGTTCAAAGATAGACGCTGACATGGAATTGGGAGAGGATTATTTTTCTGAAATTTTTTCTAAGTTTAATGAAAATCCGAGACTTGGAATAGCTAGTGGAAACTGCTTAATCAAAGTTGGAAAAAGGGAGAAAATAGAGCGAGTTTCTTCTGGACACACAAGAGGTGGACTCAAGACTTACAGGAGGGAGTGTTTCGATCAAATCTCAGGAGTCTCTCCTATCGATGGATGGGACACTGTCGACAACATCAAATCACAGATTTTGGGTTGGGAGACATCAAATTTTACCAATATTCTAGCATTCCATGCCCGTCCAACCGGTTCTAGAGTTGGTTTATTATCGAATTCATTCAATGAAGGTAAGAAATCATATTTCCTTGGATATTTCGCTCCATATTTGTTCGCCAGAGCCGGTTTTCGAATGTTCTCAAAGCCATTTCTTATCGCAGGAATCGCTATGTTGTGCGGTTATCTTCACAGTCTAATTTCGTTTTCCACTCGGATCGACGACGTCGAAGTGTCTAGATTCATTCGGAGTAAACAGATTTCAAAATTAACCCTCGGCCTACTCGGTAGAGATTGAAACTCATCCTTGAAACCTGCCAACAAAACTTCTTATTGGCAGTGTAAGACCAAATAGTGTGCAAGAGAAAGCAGGTAATCCGATGAACATTTCAGAGTACAGTGTTGCAGACATTAATTTGGCAGACTTCGGAAGAAAAGAAATCGAAATCGCAGAACATGAGATGCCCGGTTTGATGTCAATAAGGGACAAATACTCCAGTCAAAAGCCACTAAAAGGAGTTAGAATTTCTGGCTCACTCCACATGACTATTCAGACAGCAGTTTTGATAGAGACATTAGTTGATTTGGGTGCATCCGTCAGATGGGCGAGTTGCAACATCTTCTCAACCCAGGATCATGCTGCTGCAGCAATTGCCGAGTCGGGTACTCCGGTTTTTGCTTGGAAGGGGATGACGCTTGAAGAGTACTGGGATTGCACCCTTCTTGCCCTGAGTCACCCCGATGGTAAGGGACCGCAATTGATTGTTGACGATGGAGGGGATGCCACTCTCCTGATTCACAAGGGTTTCGAGCTAGAAGAAGGTAGCGATTGGGTGGAAACTGCATCCGAAAGCCACGAAGAACAGTGCATTAAGAATCTGCTGAAGAAAGTTAACGCAGAGTCTCCGAATTTCTGGCAAGGGGTCGTCGAGGGTTGCTCAGGAGTATCCGAGGAAACAACTACTGGAGTTCATAGGCTCCAACAGATGGTCGCGATTGGCTCCCTACTTTTCCCTGCGATTAATGTCAATGACTCAGTAACTAAGTCAAAGTTCGACAATCTCTACGGTTGTAGGGAGTCACTGATAGATGGGATCAAGAGAGCTACGGATGTAATGATCTCCGGTAAGACCGCAGTTGTCTGTGGATACGGCGATGTGGGCAAAGGATCCGCACAGGCTCTAAAGTCCCAAGGTGCCAAGGTAATAGTTACCGAAGTCGATCCAATTTGCGCCCTACAGGCCTCCATGGAGGGCTTCCATGTTCTAACTCTCGAGGATACCCTCGGCTCAGCGGACATATACGTTACAGCAACGGGAAATCGAGATGTGATTACGTTGGAGCACATGGAGGCGATGAAGGATCAGGCGATAGTCTGTAATATCGGGCATTTCGACAATGAGATTCAGGTGGACAGACTGGAGGCTAGCCATGCAATCCACACTAATATCAAGCCACAGGTCGACAAGTACTCCTTCTCATCGGGAAATAGTATCTATCTGCTTGCTTCCGGGAGGTTAGTCAATCTTGGCTGCGCAACCGGGCATCCCAGTTTCGTGATGTCAACCAGTTTCGCAAACCAAGTTCTGGCGCAAATAGACCTGTGGAAAAATCGAGATGGTTACGAGAGAATCGTCTACACTCTGCCAAAGCATTTGGACGAGGAAGTCGCCAGCCTCCATCTATCCAAGATAGGTGCGAAACTGACCATCCTGACCGAAGAGCAGGCCGATTACATCAACGTCCCAGTCGATGGGCCGTTCAAGAAACAGGAATATCGCTACTGATTTCCGCTGGACAGCCTCTCATTGTCACTTGCCAATGATTCGAACAGATCAGCTCCGATCCCCAACTCTTCGAATTCAGCAGTGATTGCCTTTGTGTCCTTCGGGAGGCAACTTCCACCGAATCCCATTTTCCCAGGCAACTCGTCCAAATGAGAATCTACTATTCCCCGCTCATGTGGGTGAGTAATGATTTCCTTTATTGCAGACCAGTCCTCATCGTAATGATTGGCCAGTCGTTGGAAATGATTGCCGAAGACCACCTTCATCGCATAGAAGGAGTTCTTTGCATACTTGACGATCTCCGCCTGAGTCGGGCTGACATGGAAGAATTCACCGTCTAGCATGATCCCGGACTCAAGATGATGCTTCAGAATCAAGTTGGCCAGATCTTCATCATGAGTTCCTGCCACTAGGATATCTTGCTCCTTGAAGTCATCATTCGCC
>MDTG01217904.1_pt1 | contig 23059 bp, 20 predicted proteins | sample 811421 | NCBI WGS metagenome assembly MDTG01 (sample SAMN05326645, study PRJNA326480) | marine metagenome | isolation source: seawater | place: Pacific Ocean: South East | collected 2011
AGCAGCACGTAAACCAGAAACACCAATGTTAAATGAACGTAAAATACTCATGAGTCCCTCCTAGACTTCTATCGTGCACAAATATGAAAATAACGACAGACTTTCAAAGAAGCTTCCGGAAAGGACCAGCTTCAGTGCACTTTTAATTTATAAAATAAGTTGAATCGATTTTAGTAAAAACGTTTTGTGACATATCGTTTTTATCGATTGCAGTAACAACTGTTTGCTTATCTACATCAACAATGTAGGCTGCTTTGTCAGTTACTACCAATGAGTCATGCCCTCCTTTTTCCTTTAATTTTCCAATCGCATCTTTTAATTTTAAAAATTCGTTTCCATCAAAACCAAGGTTTCTCTCCTCAAGTCTTTTTTTTGCGTGAGTTGATAGCTTAAGCTCATCCTGAGCTATTTCACTGTCCACTCTCTTTTCAAGGATATTTTTAAAATCATTAATATGCTCAGGCATTTTTTGATTATTTTTAGCATTAACATTCGAAGTCGCTTTGCCACTTCTATTTGTTAAAATGCTTTTTAAATCAGTTATGCCCATTTATTTTTCCTATATCTTTTTATTATCTGACGGGATTTCAAATTTTTCAACATCATGCAAAAAAATCTCTTTTCCAGAGTCAAGCTTTAGTAATGCCTTTCCTCCGTTGAACCTTACACCTTTTACAATACCATTTGATTTCGTTTCGCCTGAAAATGAATTCCCTTCTTGGTCCCAAGCAAACACCTTAAAAGTATATTGGCCAGGGTTTGCTAACTGCCCGTCCATTTTCTTTCCGTCCCACTCTATTTTATTTAAACCTTTACCACCATTATTCGATTCGATGTTGGCAAGGTTTTGTCCTTTTTTATCCATCACTCTTACAATAACTTTTGTTGCTTTTTGTGGAAGCTCAAAGCTAATTTCTTTTCGCCCAAGTTTTCCATCGTGCATAATTGTAGAACCATTCGTTGTAACCATTTTTCCAAGAAAGCTCGCTCCATAAAATTTTGACTCCACTGGTACATTCTCATTCATTGAGTCTAACTTGGTGTTCATATTCGCTAATTGTTCAAGTTGTGAAAATTGAGCTAAATCCGCTGCAAACTTTTTTTGATCAACTGGTTTTAATGGGTCTTGATTTTGAAGTTGAACAGTAAGAAGTTTTAAAAATTCATCCTTTCCCATCTTGTTATGTTTTTTTGAATCAACATACTTAATGCCATCTTGAATTTCTCTATTTCCTGCAAGTTGATTTAGTCTATCCGCAGTATTTTCATCTCTTCTCATTCCAATTTTTGAGAAGCTATTTCTTTGTGATGTGGTTGGCTCTCCAATTTCAGGCATTTAATTATGCTCCTAACCTTTCTTTATATGCTTCCCAAAGCTGTTCTCTTTTTTGTCGGCCTTGATTTTGTCCACTTTCTCCAAATTGACGTTGTTGTCTTGACGAATTTTGTCCTTCAGACTGGCCATTATTTCCAAAATCACTTTTTCCTAACTCATCAGTTAGACTTGATAGCTTAAATGAAGAAACATTAATGCCTTTTTCTCCAAGAGTTTTGAGAAGATTTCCCTCATTTAACTTAAAAAATTCGCTCGCCTCACCTGTTGTTGTTGTAAGTGAAAGATCGATATTTTTACCTGATCGAGCCTTAGAAACATCAATTTTAAATTGTCCTAAATCGTCATGCTTTACTGTGAGACTTATTTCACCAGCATTTTCCAGGCGATTCTTTTCAATGTAAGTAGTAACTTCATTAACTAAATCAACTGAGTTTTTAGGAGATATCTTTGATAAATCTAAAGCGTTAGCATCACTAACCTTCAATCCTAAAGACAATGGTGAAGCTGAGATATCTGAATTTTGAATATTACCTTTTCCGCCACCTTCGCTTACAAAAATATTATTCACAGATTCTTTATTCAGTTGGTTCGCATCATAGACTCGGTCTAATTTATTTAAATTCAATAAGCTTGGTTCACTATTTGAATTTTTAGTGAACGCATTCATCATTTTCGATTTATTTTTAAAGCTCCTAATTGGTTCAATATTGTCAGCTCCATTACTTTCAAGAACTTTTAAATTTGGAATTTCCCCCTTACTAAGGGATTTTTTATTTGTACCATTGATAATGTCATTAATTTCATACTTCAAATTTCTATCAGAAAAAGAACTAATTTTATGAGAACGAGAGAAAGAGCTATCGGCGACATGAGGTAAATTTAAATCCCTTCCCTTTCCAAAACTCATCTCCAACTTTTCATTTATTTTTGTAGAAGAATGATCAGTTTTCAAATCTTTCGCTAGTTGATCTATTTCAATCTGAACTTTTTCTAGAGGCTTATTAAATTCTTTAACTAGACTCTTTTGGTAATCAACACCAGTTTTTTCTGAGTTTTCTAATAGTGAGGTTAATAGCTCTTTCGACAAACCTTTTTGTTCAATACTTTCAGAGTTTAAACCTTCAATAAAATCATCAGAAACATTTTCTTCACCTTCACCAATTTTTATCCCTAGAAGTTTTAAAAGCTTTTGAGCAAATTCACCATCAATCTCACCGGCACTTTCCTTCCCAATTTCTCCAAAGCCCTTACTAAGCGCTCCTTCATAAAAATTAGTCTCCCCCGAACGATGAGGGCCAATTTTAGAAATACTAGGAATAAACAGATTTGCCATATTGTGTCATTGTTGCATATTTAGGTATTCTTTTTGAAGTCTGGCAGATATTTCCTTGTCCATTAGATTAAAAATCTTAGAAACTTTTGTCGGATCTAACTTTGAAATAATTTCGACTGTTAGGGTTGAATCTTGGACAGCAAGCATATCTGCAGCTGTTTGTGGCTTCATGCCACTTACTACTTGAACTAAATGGTCAATTCTATTTTCACGTTTTTTTTGGTTCTTATCGATACAACCAATAATTTTTCTTTGTCTTTTTGAAATCTCATCAACTTTTTTTAATACTTCTTTTTCCATTTTCGTTATTTCTAGTTTTCTGATCTCAACCTGTTGTGCTTCTATTTCGAGCTGTTTCTCTTTCGCAAGTAATGATTTCGAAAACTCAGAAATCTTTGCTGTTGAAATTTTTTTAAGAATTTTATTTAACCTTTCCTCAACGAGTGCATCTATTTTTTCATCAGTAATTTTTTCATTACCAGTACTTTCCCCTTGAGATAACACAGTCTCAGCATGAAAAATTAAAAATAAGAATATTAATACTTTCCTCAAGCTGACCCCCTACCTCTAAGGATAATTTGCATATCCTCAATATCTAAGTTCTCTTTTTTTTGTCTTTTAAATTTATATGATTTCTGCTTTCTTATTTTATCATTTTCTAAAATTTTAACCTTTGCCATAGATTCGTCTAGAAGCTTAAGAGTTTTTTCTCTCTCAGACTGCTTTACCTCCAGTTCCTCTGTAAGGTTTGCTATTTCCTTTTCACTAGCGCTTAAAAACTCTGGAAAGTATTTAATCATTCCAAGGTCCAAGTTCCCATTCTCTCCAGCCTGATTCAGATTTGACTGAAGATTTAATATTGATTGTTGAAGATTTAATATTTGTTGATTAATCTCTAAAATCTCTTTATTCAAAACACTTAATTGATTTTCTATTTTTTGTTTCTCAAACTCTCGAAGCTTAAGGACAGAGCTAAGTTTATATTTAAACGGCTTCATTTACGGGCTCCTCGTAACCCTCAGCCTTTCTAGCGATTTCAACCATATGATCAAAAATTTTATCCATTGGAAGACATTCATTAAATTCTAAATCTTGTTTTAAAAAATTATTAATGTCATCAATGACTTTTACTGCCTTATCAATTTTTGGGTTAGTTCCTGGCAGGTATGCTCCAACATTAATAAGCTCTTCTGCTTCTTTATATGATGCCATTAAATCACGTAAAAATGAGGACACAATTCGATGTTCCTTAGAAACGACCTTAGTCATAACCCTCGAAATAGAAGATAACACATCAATCGCAGGAAAATGATTTTTTGCTGCGAGGTCTCTACTTAACTGTATATGGCCATCACTTATTGCACGAACAGCGTCTGTTATTGGCTCATCCATATCACCACCCTCAACGAGTACCGAATATATTCCAGTAATCGAGCCTTTACCTTCTACATTACCAGCTCTCTCCATCAATTTAGGAAGCTTCGCAAATACACTTGGAGTATAACCTTTTTGCCCTGGAGGCTCTCCTGCACTCAGACTAATTTCTCTTTGCGCCATGGAGAATCTAGTAATCGAGTCCATCATAAACAATACGTCTTTATTTCTATCTCGAAAATACTCAGCGACAGTACAAGCAAAGTATGCTGAACGAAGCCTAATTAAGGCAGAAGTATCCGATGTCGCAACGATAACAATTGACCTCTTCAGGCCTTCTTCTCCAAGGTCATTCTCGATAAACTCTCTTACTTCTCGTCCTCGTTCTCCAATCAGGGCAATCACGTTAATATCGGCCGTTGTATTTTTTGCAATCATTCCCATTAAAACTGACTTACCAACACCTGAGCCTGCTAAAATTGCAAGTCTCTGACCCTTTCCGACGCTAGTAAAACCATCAATTGCATTTATACCAAGACTTAAGTTTTCTTTTACGGGAGGTCTCTTGAGTGGATTTATAGGAGATGAGAACAGTGATCTTTTTTCAAAGGGCCCTTTAACGGGGCCAAAGTCATCAAGAACCTCCCCTCTGTAGTTAATAACTCGACCTAATAGATTCTCAGAAACGGCCACTTTATCAGACCGAGGTAAAAGAGAAACTCTCGTAGAAGAGTTTATCCCCGCTAATTCCTCATAGGGCATGACAACGCAGGTATCTGCATTTAAAGAGACTACTTCTCCAATAGTTTTTTCACCAAGATCTGTTTCAAACTCTACTAAACTACCAATCGTTGCTTTTGAAAGATTCGTTTTATATACAAGCCCCTTGCTTTCAAGAATCTTCCCTTGCTCAAAAGTATTTGGAACACGATTGATTTTATTTTGAACGGATGTAAAGTCAAAATTATCAAACACTGTTGTCTTCCTGAAAATTATCAAATATTTCGTCAATAATTTTGAATTGAGAGCTCAAACCTAACTTCAAAAACTTATTTGAAGTTTCGATTTCCAATTCATCTACATCAACAGCAGAACTTTCTAGGAAACTCACGGTAGAACTGTCTTTATAGTGATCTTTTAGCTTCTGAATTTCGGCAGAATATACATCATTCATATTTGGATTGTAGTAGAGCACTGCCTTTTCTTTGCATTGTTCGCTATCAATAGTTTGAACGAGTAAATTTTTCAAATAGTCTGACTGAAGATTTTCTTTTTTTGTCACCCACTTAGTCACTGATCTTATTATATTTAAGAAATTTTCTTCTTGTAATTTTTGCACTTCTGAGAAGTAAGATTCAAAGCTTTTGATCATTTCGTCAAACTTCTCTAATCTTTTATTGATTAAATCTGTTTCTTTTTGCCAAACTTCTTTACTCGCTTTTTCTATTCCCTCTTTAAAAGCTGAATCGACCGTTTCTTTTTTTATAATCTTTATTTCTCGTTCAACGATATCATTTATTTTTTTCCGTTGTTCAGCTAGCTTATTTTCGAGAAGCCCTCTGTGCATTTCGACATTTTTATCAATTAAAAAGCTTTTTTCCTGACTATTCTTTCGTTCGAATTCTAAAACTTTAGGATTTACCTTCGACTTAATATTCTCAATATCCACGAGTGAAAATTCTTTATATTTTTTCCCTTTTCCTTCAGAACTATTATCTGCCGAAATTTCTGAGAATGAATAATTTTTTATAACACTACTCATTTAAATTCCTTGTCTTATACAAGAGCATCTCCCTCTTTTCCTCTTGAGATAAATGCCTTCCCTGAAGCCTCTAGATCCTTCGCTTTTTGAACAATTTCATTTTGCGCTTTTTCAACATCGGAAAGCTTTGTAGGCCCTAGAGAGTCTAGGTCTTCTTGTAATAGTTGTGCTGCTCTACCAGACATATTTTTAAATAATTTTGCCTTAATCTCCTCAGGAGCTGTCTTAAGGGCAATAACTAACTTACTCTGATCAACCTCTTTTAGTAGGTTTTGAATACCTTTATCATCAACAAAAACAAGGTCTTCAAAGACGAACATCAGTTTTCTAATCTCCTCTGCCAGCTCAGGGTCCTTATCCTCAACACGGTTCATAATATTTTTCTCATTAGACTTATCCATAAGATTTAACATATCAGCGATAGGCTCTACACCACCGATCTGATTTGTATCGATACTTCCAAGCGTTGAAAGTTCCGACTTTAGTACATCATCCAATTGAGAGATCAGTTCAGGTGAAACATAATCTAAATTCGCTATTCGAAGAACAATTTCACTTTGAAGATGCTCAGGAATTTTTCTAATAACCTCAACCTTCTTCTCTGGCTTTAAATGAGCAATTATAAGTGATATCGTTTGTGGATGCTCATTAATTAGAAAGTTTGCAAGAGTTCTTGTATCAACTAACTCTAAACTCTCTAGTGTATTACTAGCTCCTGTTTCTACTACTTGTCCTAGAAGTTGCTTAGCTCGGTCTTCTCCCAGAGTGTTGATTATAAAATCTCGACCTCTATTTTCAGAGAAAAGTAAATCGAGATCTTCATTCAACGAAGAATAAAACTCTTCGAGGCACTTTTTCACTAGCCAGATCGGTGCTTTCTTAACTGTCGCCATTGCATTGATCATTCGCTTTACATCATTATCTTTAAGATGCTGAAAAACGAGTTGCGCAGTTGATGAACCAAGAGAACTAAGAAGGATCGCTGCCCTTTCTTGCCCACTCATTAAGGAGTATTCAATATCTGGATCTAAATCTGAGGCAGCACGTGACACAAGTTTCTCCTAAGTTAAGCAATCTCTTTATTATTGTGATCAGAATGAATCATCTCATGAACAATTTGAGCTGCTTTTGATGGATTATCCTGAACAAGTTGTACTATTTTTTCTCTTAATAAATTACCTTCAATCTTTTCCGGATTAAGCTTCTCTTCAATTTGTGGAAGAGCCTCCTCGAGGCCTGGTAATTTTTGATTAACCTGAACTTTTTCTAATTCTTCTAGAGTTTTTGGAAGGAAGTCTTCAACTGATTCAACTGTATTATCTGTCACCCACTGGATGAATGGCCTAACAACAAAGAAGAAAAATAAACTTACTATTATTCCAATGGCCAAGTACTTAACGATATTACTAATAAGCTCTCTTATTTGTTGCTCTCTAAGCATCTTATCGACATCAGCTAAGTCCTCTTGCACGAACTCCATATTCTTTATAACAATATTATCACCTCTACGATTACTAAGCCCAATTGCTGAGGAAACAATCGCTGAGAAATTCTCCAAGTCAGCTTGGGACCACTCTTGATATACCATCACTGCTTCCTCGTTTTTATCAAGAACAGGACTTCCATTTTCTCCAATTTGAGGAACTCTCTTGCCGTCTATCATTACAGCGACTGAAATATTTTTTACACCGGCAGTAGGATTTTTAAACTTAGTCACCTTCGTGGGTACATTGTAATTTCTCGTTTTTAATTCCTTGTCTACATTATTTGTTGTTTCGGGGACTCCCGGTTGAGGCTGTTCTCCTGGTAGGTTCGATCTTGCCCCAGGTACTCCTTGAGGAGCAGGACGTCTTCCATTTAATTTTTGAGAATTTACAACTTCACTGAGCACTGCTGAATTCTCTTGATCATAACTAGTTTCAGTGCCAACCTGTTCTGTAAAATCAAGATTGACAGTAACCTTTGCAATTACCTTCCCTTCACCAACAACTTTAGTAAGTATGTCCTCAACCTTTTCTTCAAACTTTCTGCCCATTTGTTGTTCGAGAGCAACCCTATTAGCAGTGTAAGAGGTCATTTCGTCCCCAATATTTTCTGATAACTTCTTTCCTCTGTTATCAAGAATAACAACATCTTCAACTCTCATTCCTTCGACTGAGGAACTAACTAACTGAGAAACTCCTTTAACTTCTTCTTTTGTTAACTTAACTCCATTGCCTAACTCAAGAATGACTGATGCACTAGGGGGTTTTTGTTCTGAAACAAATGGACTTGATTCTGGTATAGACAAGTGAACTCTTGCCCGCTTAACACCCTTTATGTACATGATTGTTTTAACAAGCTCCCCTTCGAGCGCTCTCTGCTTATTAACTTTTTGAACAAAGCTCGTTGTGCCAAAACTTTGCTTATCAAAAACTTCGTATCCAACAGTTCCAGAAAAGTTGACTCCCATTGTTGCAACTTCCATTCGGAATCTATTTACCATTCCTTCTGGAATCTTAATAGTTTTACCATCCTCTGACGTTTGATATGGGATTTTTTTATCTTCAAGAAGTAGACTTAGTTGTTTTGCATCTTCTCTATTGAGATCAGAGTATAAAATCTTATAATCTGTTTTTGATGCCCAAATCACGAACCCACTCATTGCCCCCACTATAAGAACAATCAAAGTAATCAAACTAATCTTTTTTGAAGCAGTAAGCGCTGAAAAAAATTCAGAAAAGTTTTTTATAATTTTATCAATTACATCTTGCAAAGGATCCCCTTATTTAGACTTGCATTCTCATTATTTCTTTATAAGCATCAAGTAATTTTCCACGGATTTGATTCATTGTTTTAAATGCAATATCCGCTTTTTCCACAGCTAACATTGTTTCGTGAATATTTTTACTTTCCCCACTCGCAAGTTTTTGAATTGCTGAGTTTGCTTCATTTTGCATTTGGTTAACTTTACTTAAATTTTCAGCAAGTAACTCGGTAAATGATTTTGCCGGTTTTACATCACCAAGCTCTTCAAGATTTATATCAGAGAGACGTTTGCTCTTAGTTTGGGAGTCAATTTTTGAAGTCCATGACTTAGCATCTTGATTTTTAATTATGTTCATTACTGAAGAATTTGATTCAATTGCCATCTAAAGCTCCTTATCTTCCTATTTCTAAACCTTTTATTGCCATACTTTTTGTCGTGTTAAATGCATTAACATTTGCTTCGTAGTGCCTTGAAGCTGAAATCATATCTGCTGTTTCTTTCATCACATTGATATCTGGGTACGCTACATACCCTTGGTCATTTGCATCTGGATGATTTGGTTCATACTTTAAAATCGGAGGTCTATTGGAGCTAATCACTTCTTTTGCATGAACCTTTTGTCCATACTCTTCAAGTTCTCCCGCCAGGATATCACCAAAGCTCTCCTTTGCCGGCTCGGCGCCAAAAACAACTTCCTTGGGACGATATGCACCCCCCTCAGCGGTTCTTGTCGTTTGTGCATTTGCTATATTTGAAGAGATCGCGCCCATTCTAGTTCTCTGTGCTTTTAATGCAGAAGAGCTAATTTTTAATCCCGTTAAAAAATCCATCTATTACCTCTCTGAGCTTAAAATATATTTTTTTAAGCTAAGTTTTTTATTTAATAGTTGAATTGCAGCATCATAAAGAATTTTATTTTCGGCCATTAAGGCCATTTCTTTATCACGATCAACTGTGTTGCCGTTTGCAGTAACTTGTCCATTCGGATCTTCATAAATGTCGGGGGAGATATTCGAAATATCTCCTTGCCCAACATTAAAGTGTCTTTTATCGGTTGCTTTCAATGAACTTTGTCCATCAACATCTAGTGCTCTTGCAAGAGCCTCCTCGAAATCAATTCGTTTCGCTTTGTAGCCAGGAGTTTCGCTATTAGCGATATTAGAGGCGATAATTTCTTGACGCATCTGCCGAAAGTTTAAGGCAGTCGCAAGAGCATCGATTGTTTTATCGTTAAAGCTCATTAGGTTACCTCTACCTTAAATTAACGAAGTACGTGTTCCCGTCTGATCGGTACTCATTAATTTTGTTTCTAAGTGTTCTAATTGAAACACCGAGAATCTTGGCAGCTTGAGTTCTATTCTCTGACGTGTGAATCAATGCTTTTTTGATTAAAAGTTTCTCTGCATCTTTAAGGCTCATCAGTCGAATTCCCTCTGAATCATCATCACTCATCATAGCAGAAACACGTCTTTCACCTATAAGAACTTCATTTTCTGTCATTACATCGTTCTCTGCTTTTTCAATACTTGCCTCTACAACCGATCTTAATTCGCAAATATTATGAGTCCAATAATGAGATAAAATTTTCTGAATTCCTTCAGGTGAAAAACTTTTTTGCCCATTAGATAATTCACTCACAAATTTTTGTGCAAGCATTAGTAAGTCATCTTGTCTTTCACGAAGAGGGATTAGGTTAATTGAGTTTGATGAAATTACGTTATATAGACCTCTATAAAATCTACCTGCTCCCACTAGCTTTGATAGATTTTTTGTTGTAGTTGAAACAATTCTTAGATCAATATCATAATCGTCGAGCTCAAGGAAAATTCCATGGAGCCTTTTTTGAAATGTTTCTGCAAGTCCATCAACGTTGCATAGAACAACAGTGCCTCCGTTTGCACGTTCTAGGACTCCCTTGTTAAAAGATCCCGTCTCTTCATCTCTGTAGCCTAAAATTTTATTCTCGACCTCAACACTATCGCCCGAGCAATCTACAAACTCCAAAGGTCCCGACTCTCTATTTGAGTTCTGATGAATAAAACTAGCAAGAGTCCTTTTACCAACTCCAGCCTCACCTGAGATCAACACAGGTGCTTTAGTCACCGAGACATTTTTTGCTGTCGAAACAGCTTTTTGAACTTTGGGATCTTGCCCGAACAAACTTACATTCACAGTTTCCATTTGACCTCCTGTCATCAATCTCATTCCTTGAGAAGAAACTATATGGTTTTTTGTTTTATTTTAATGAGTGCTAATTCACTCTTTGCTAACTCCTTAAGATATTCTTTTGTATTTTTGTTATTAATAACTTTTTCAAGCTTTCTTTTTCCTTCCTCTTCATTACCTAATGAAAAATTCTTTTTGGCCGTAATAAAGTCAACCTTTGATCTCCACTCTCCACTAGGAAAAAAACGATCATATTTAGTAAGAAGTGAATCAAAATCCTTATCTGAGAACTTAGGTGATGAGTAGTATTCAATTAAATTAAGAAGAATATATTCAAGATTCCCTTCATCTTTATTTTTTATAAAATCATTTTCAAAAGAGGATAATAGTACATCTTTAGACTTTTTAAATTTTCCCGTCATCACTAAGGAAAAACAATAATTTTTAACAAATGCACTTAGCTGTTCTGGAGATAGTTTTTTATTTTGGTCCGAGACTATAAAACTTTCTGCTTTTTTAACGAATTCTTTATATTTTCTTTGTTTGAAAATCATCTTTAACGACAATTGATTTTTTAATTCTTTATTTTTTAAGGCACTTAAAACCTCGGAAGCCTTATTAAAGTTACTCTCTTTTAGTGCTAACTCAAACTTAACAATCTCCAAGGTATGTCTCAAACTTTTTATCACATTTTTTGTCACCCAGTTTGGATATATATCCTCATCAGTATCAATCATTCTTGCTGCTCTTAGAGACTCCGCTGACGATTTCTCCACCCCCAAGGACAGGTAGCTTGCAGACTCAATGTATGAATGACCAGCTCTTTTAGGGACAAAATAATTTTTTCTATCCTCAAGTAATGAATATGTAGCGATGACACTTGAATATGATTGCCTGTTAAATTCATCATTCATTTTGCCAAGAATTATTTCACTAAAGTCCCCATAAAATACCTTACGATCTCCCATTTTCAACGTTTCAATTGGGAGTTTTTGATAATAATTAAAAGCAAGATTATACTTCTTTGCGACAATAAAACTTCTCAGTCTAGTTAACCACAATAATTTTTTATGATTATTTGAAATACTAGTTTTTTCTAATTCTTTTGGTAACTCTAAGAAAGTTTCTGCATCAGAATATTCAATTTTTGAATTTGATCTTAAATAACTCACCCCTACATATCTAATAGCAGCTTCAAATCTATCATCAACATTCGTTGATCTATTCATTGAGTTTTTATATAACCTTTTAACTAGGGATATATCTCTACCCTCAAGCTCATACCCAAGAGCAATTCTTAGTCTTGCCTTAGATACCAATAAATCATCTGAGAACCTGGAAATATATTTATCAAATAATTTGTTTGATACTTTATAGTTCCCCTCTCGAAAATTTGCCTCTGCGAGATTAAAAAGGAGTGACTTTGGTAAATCTCCTACAACTTTAATATTTTTGTTTTCATTATCTTTTATTATTCGTTTTGATTGATTCTTTTCAAGAAGTGCATAAATTTTAAATTCATCAACTCTTAATTTCGGTAAAAACCTTTTTACATCCTTATCGGAAAGTAACTTTTCTATTTTTTTCAAGTCACCTTTTTTTGACAAACTGGCCAAAATGAATTCAATACTGTTCGCCAAAACTTCAGGATAATAATTCTCTCTGGCCAATACATAAAGATTGGTTGATATATCTAAGACTTTAGACGTATTGTTACTTTCAGAGTAATAAGCGAGTAGGTAACGGGTTACCGCAATATTAAATATATCGTTCTCAGAGGTCTCTGTAAAAAGCTCAAGCCTTGATATAATTTCTTTTGTCGGCGTCGTATTGCCGTTGATATACCGCTCTTTTATTAAAGAATTTAATTTTAAAAATTCATTAAAATCTTGGTTCTTTGACTTCGGGTATTTTTGATTAAAGAGATCGATTGACTTATACATCAATCCCCATTTCATTTTTTTAAATAAATTAAATGTTAATTGTAAGTGAGCTTCTTCATCGCTTTTTTCAACTTCTCTATCTTTTATATCTATTAATTGATCAGGTGTTTTTCTATGAAAGTTAAATCCTATATTTACTTCAGGACTATATGGCCTATTTGGCCAAATAAAAACAGATCCGTAACGATAATCTAAATCTTTTATAACTTTCTTTGAATTATTAACTTTTTTTCTTTTAGTTAGTTGTTTTTTAACTTTTTTCGAATCTAAACTTTTTGAACCAGCGGAAACTTTTGTATTTATAATATCTGTAACAACTTTTCGTTCAATTACCTTTTGTTTTCGAGAGCTCTTCCAAAAATCTAATATGAACTTTTTACCTTCTCCAGGTTTAGAGAAACTAAAAAACTCCCATTCCTTGTTTTTCAAAAACAAACTTAATTTGTTTTCATTAACCATAATTTCTTTGGATATTGGTAAATTCGATCTGTCTATATTGGGTAAATTAATTTTTGAAGAACTTTCACAATTAATGACTAAATCACCGGCCCTTACACAATTTATAACGCCTGGTTTATCAAGCTCAATTAAAAGTCTTTTTGAAATAACAGAAGAAAAGGAATCTCTTTGAAATAATAAGAGAGAAAGGAGAAATAAAAAAATAAACTTTTTATTTACCAAAATTAACTTCCTGTTTCGTTCCAAGTTACATCCTGTAACTCTTGCCTAAAATAATAACATTTAGGGAAATTTTTGTCAGGAAAAACCACGAGGGGGAAAAAATTATCCAAAAAAAAATTATTTATTCCATGAAAAACAGTAATTTAAGGACTGACTAAATAATTTTTATTTTGGAAAAAATTTCACTAATAAAGCCAATTATGCATCATTCGAGTGATATTTTCCCCTCCACCTTGATAAACGTAGAAAATATTAAATGACAAACAGATCAAAACAACCAAAAAGAAAAAGCCGGCCATCGCCTTAATTGACTTAAGCCAATAAACATATGCAAATTGTGCCGAAATTAACATTAGAGGTACTGCCCAAAACGGAATGTACCTCATAAAAAAAATAAATATATCCACGCTAGAGGCACATACCTTTTAACTTATCGACGAGCTCGAGAGATTCCCATGTAAACCCAGGTAAATCCCTTCCAAAGTGCCCATAGGCTGCGGTTGGACTATATATAGGACGAAGTAAATTTAGCCTCTCTGCAATAGAAGCAGGTCTCATATCAAACAATTCATTAACCGCTTGGTTTATTCTCATGTTGTCGACTTTCTCAGTTCCGAAGGTATCAACTAGGAAAGACACTGGCTCAGCAACGCCAATCGCGTAAGCAACCTGAACTAATGCTCTATCCGCTAAACCGGCAGCAACGATATGCTTAGCAACTTGTCTTGAAGCATATGCTGCGGAGCGATCTACTTTTGTGGGGTCTTTACCGCTGAAAGCTCCTCCCCCGTGTGCTCCATGACCGCCATATGTATCTACAATAATCTTGCGACCTGTTAAACCACAGTCACCCATCGGGCCACCGATGACGAACTTACCTGTGGGATTAATGAAAAATTTAGTTTTTTCATCAATAAGGCTTGATGGAACAACTTTATCTATTACCTCAGCTCTTACCCCTTCTTGAACGTCTTTCAGGGACATTTTCTCAGAATGCTGACTAGACACAACGATTGCATCGATTCTTTTTAATATACCATCTTCATATTGTGCAGAAACTTGAGTTTTTCCGTCGGCTCTCAATTCTGGCAAGACTCCATTTTTTCTAACTTCTGATAATTTCGAGCTTAGCTTATGAGACAAATCAATTGTTAGTGGCATAAATGAATCAGTCTCATTAATTGCATAGCCAAACATTAATCCCTGATCCCCTGCACCTTGCTCTGAAAAAGTCCCCTCTCCCTCATTTACACCTTGTGCAATATCGGGAGATTGCTTATCAAGTGAGACCATCACTGAGCATGTATTACAATCAAAGCCTTTTTCGCTATGATCATATCCAATATCTTTAATTTTTCTGCGAACTACTTCCTGAAGGTCAACCTGTGCTTTTGTAGTGACTTCACCAGCAAGGACCACAAGACCTGTCGTGATCATTGTTTCGCAGGCTACACGAGACTTAGGGTCTTGAGCTAAGAATGAGTCCAGCACGGCATCACTTATTTGATCTGCCATCTTATCAGGATGTCCTTCTGTAACTGATTCAGACGTGAAAATATAATCCTTAAGCATACTAGGCCTCTCTGTAGATATTCAACTTACGTAACTCTACACTTAGCGCCAAAAAGAGACAATAAACAGAACATTATTTTTCAATAAAATATTTAAAAAAGTTTGGATTTCGATAAGAGAAGTACTCACCAGTTTTATTGTGTTTTACGTACAAAAAACTTTCACCGGAGAAAACATCGAACAATTTATTGCTTGAGCTCGTGAAACTATATAGATATTTACTCTTACTTTCTGAGATATTCTTTCTCCGCTCCTCCTCAAGCTTAGGCCCAGGTTCCTCAGGTAAAGGAGTAAAGCTTTTCCACAGCTTAGACATATCAATGCGCCCTAGCATAGACTGCCTACTAAAATATCTTATTGGTATACTGGGTAAGTTAAAGTTCTTACCTTTCAAGTCCAGAGCTATATTTAAAGCAACTTCCCTAATCCCTTTGGCTTTTTTACTCATATCTGGGCAAAACACATGCCTCGTTCCAGGGATGAAGTAGTAAGTGAATGAAAATTCTCCTTTCTTAAAAAGGGTGTTTAACCATTTTTTCCCATTTGTGGAGACCCCTCTTTTATTGAGTTTTTCAATTAACTCTTTGGTGTTTCCAAGACTTGAGTAAAACCTAAGCTTTGATCTTTTATGAACGACTTTAAGCACTTCTTTTTTTTCAATATCTCCAGGGTCCGGTGTTCCTCCGACCTCATTTAAAATAATAGTCTCACTCACAAAAAGTCTCCTAAGCTCCTCTGATTGTTTAGACCAAAACTCGTAAGTATCTGCTTGCTTTGAGTATATGAAATTTTCAAGCCGAGACTTTGCACCGAGGTTATCTCGGATGAAGTCATCAACTTTTACGTCACGTCCATTGATTTTGACCTTTCCAGAAAGAAGTTGATTATAAAAAAGAATTTGATCTGAAATCTTATTCCCCCATCTCGACAACATTCTCTTTATAAGACTTGCATCATAGGACAGGTACTTCTCTAATCTCTCAAACAGCCAAACCAAATCATAACGAAGAGTCTCGGAGATAAAAAAGCTTTTATTTGCATTACTACTTAGACCCGATTTTAGAGTATTGATAAGGGTTCTTAGAGACTTATCAGTTCCTCTCCATCTTGGATGAGGTGCTCCGTCTTCATATATTTTTCTTTTAAAAAATAGATCCTGTGCCAAATTCTTACCAAGAGTATCCTTCCTAATTTTCAAAGAGTCGTACTTTCCTCTCATCTCGAGATGGTTCACAGGGTAACCAAACGTCTGCAGCATGAATAACCTATCAAAAAAAATATTTAGTCTTTCTTCAAATTTCATTACCTTAGTTTTTGATTTTTTCATTAAGCTACTTTGCTTAGTTTTTTCTTTTTCTAACCAATGCTCTTGCTTTAGCAAAACTATCTCATCAAGTCTTAATGAAAGTTCTTGTAATTCTGTTAAAAGTTCTTTTAGCACTGAGTTATTTATTTTGTTTGCAGCTTTAGTAATCCAAGATTTTTTTTGTCTTAAAAGTATAAGGTTTTTTTGAACAACAAAGGTATTTAACTTCCCATCGTTAATTGGAAGATAATTACCCGTTTTTCTTGTTAGTGATAAAAGATCAAAATATTTTCGAACTGTCCCTCTTGAGCACACCTCACTTCGAAACTTTGAATGTACTTTTTCATAAACCTTGAGGTCCTCGGCTAAAGAGTAAAAAGACATAAAAAGAAAAATCGAAATAAATGAAAACTTCATCCAAAAAGTTTCTCTTTAATACCGAGTAACTTACCGTTACTCATAAATATAACTATTCCACTTTCTGTATTTTCCAAAAAACAATCTAGTTCACTACTTCCCCCAGAGCTTGCAAATATCTCTTCTTTATTAAGCCTACTTACCACACCCTCAACATCAATGTTCTTTGCCCCCAATGCGGAAGTACTTCTTTGAGGCTCCACAATAAAGACTCGATCGGCTCTATTTAAAACTTCGCAAAATTCATTTTCAAAAACATCACTCCTGGCCGTGGATGAGGCTGGCTCAAAGACGACAGATAGTTCTTTATTTTGAAATTTTTTTCTAAATGATTCTAATGTCAAACCCATAGCTGTAGGGTGATGAGCGAAATCATCATAAAAAATGATTCCTTCTTTTTCTCCAAGGAACTCCTGTCTTCTTTTCACAAGCTTTATATTCAAGCATGCCTGTAAAACTTTACTTATATCGAAGTTCAATCGTTTAAGAATGATTATTGCAGCAGATAGATTAAGAACATTGTGCTCTCCAAATATATTTGTAAAAACCTCTTTTCCAAAAAGGTCGAAACAAACTTCGTCTCCCTCGCATCTAATTTCTTTCGGCCCATTGATTGATTTCTGCCCATAAGAAATTGCATTTTCGCCATCTACAAAATCAATTGAGTCAAAGCTATTATTAAAAACAATGTTCCCTGAGATACTCTGCACTAAGCCTTCAAAGACTCTCCTAATATCGTCTATTGATGAATATATATCTGCATGATCATATTCTAAGCTCGTTAAAATTAAGTGGTTTATGTAATAGTGAATGAATTTAGGAGTTTTTTCAAAGTAAGCCGTATCGTACTCATCAGACTCAATAACAAAATAATCACCATTGCCTAAACTTGATGAAGGGCGTCCATTTATTACTCCGCCCACAAGATAGCCAGGCCTCACCCCTAGTTTTTCTAAAATCTGAATGAGCATGTAAGTTGTTGTGGTCTTACCGTGCGTCCCAGAAACGCCTATTACAACTTTATCTTTTAAAACGTACTCCCCTATGATCTCGGGAAAACTACAAAATGGTACCCCTGATTCTTCAATTTTTCTTGCTTCTTGAGAACCTCTTGCTACAACATTACCAACAACTACAAGGTCGTATTCAGAAAAGTTAATATTTACGAACGGAATCTTTGGTATTCCAACCTCCTCAAGGTATGTTGACATTGGAGGAAAATAATCACGATCGGTACCAAATACCTCAAAGCCAACCTCTTTTAACAAGCAGGCTGCAGCCCCCATTCCTGTTCCACAAACTCGAAAGAAAAGCACTTTTTTAATTTTATCTCTTATTTTCTCAAGCTCTTCTTTGGAAATTCTATTGTTTAAATTCATTTAGCATCCTGTAATTTAAATGAGACTATAGGTCCCAATAAGCTTTTCCTACTAATCTTCTGACTTTATTGAGTTCGTTCTTTTTATACCAACCGTCTCGTGTAACATTAGAAAGTATACTTATTGCTTTACCTTTTTCAAGGTCAACCCAGACACTTGTGCCCGTGAATCCCAAATGCCCAAATGTTAAATTACTACATCCATCTCCAGCTAAAGAACCTTCTTCAGAGGGGGTATCCCATCCAAGGTGAAACCTTTTTTTCTCATTGGCTATTTTAGATTGGATTAAAGTTTTTTTTAAATCTCCATTTTTAAAAACTCTTTTTATTGTTCTTAAAACGCCCTCTGTTGTCGCAAAGAGTCCTGCATGAGTGAGCTCCTCTTTAATGTTAAAAGCGTTGGGGTCGTGAACCTCACTAAAAATAGATCCACTCTTTCTGCAACCCGTTTTTAAAAACCGATTTAAATCCCTATTCTCCATCCAGTGGAAAATATCTTCATCCCAAATTTCACGACAAACAGAGTACAATTTTTGACCACTTATTTTCTCAAACAATAGCATTGCTCTAATCGCGCCATAATCAGAGTACAAAGTGCTCGACTTTTTTATATTGAATGATTCTACTTCCTGCTTCCATTTACTTTTAGAAAGTAGACCCCAAGAGGGAATGCCAGAAGTGTGCTCTAAGCAAAGTTTTAAATCATCATTTTTTAAAACCTCTGGATTTAACGAAGCAATAAAGCCATTTGTAAATAACTTCGTTACACTAGCAAGATCAAAAAAGTATTCAATAGAATCGTCAGCTAACTCGCCAAAAGAGTACCTTTTTAAGTCTCCACTATTTAAGTCCAGAGTTCCTACTTCAATTAAATCTACCCTCTGTAAAACTCCGGACTCTTCAATAATTTTTTTAAAAGAATTAATCATTACTCTTTATGGCCACTTGCGCTGCCGCTAATCTCGCTACAGGTACTCTGTAAGGGCTACAGCTGACATAATCTAAGCCTATCTTATGACAAAAATTTATTGATTTAGGGTCTCCACCATGCTCTCCACAGATACCAATGTGTATTTTTGGGTTTCCTATTCTTCCGTTAACCGTTGCATGCTCTACTAAAAACCCCACCCCTCGATAGTCTAATGAGACAAAGGGATCCTCTTTTAAAATATCCATCTCTACATATGCGGGTAAAAACTTTCCACTATCATCCCGTGATAAACCAAAAGTTGTTTGTGTAAGATCATTTGTTCCAAAACTAAAAAAGTCTGCTTCCTTAGCAACTTCATCAGCTATAATTGCAGCTCTAGGAAGCTCTATCATTGTTCCTATTTTAAAATTAACATTTGATGGAAGGTCTCCCTTTGAATCTATAATTTCTAGAGCTAGCTCTTTTATTAATCTAAACTCTTCAACAGTAGAAATTAGCGGGATCATTATCTCACTTTCCACTGATGTACCTTTCTCTCCAATTTCTAAACCAGCTTCAACAATTGCTCTAATTTGAATTTCATATATCTCAGGGTATGAAATTCCTAGGCGACACCCCCTATGTCCAAGCATCGGGTTAAATTCATGTAGACTCGAAACTCTCGTTTTAATCTCCGACAGGGTAACCCCCATAAGCTCTGCTAGTTTTTTAAGATCACTTTCTTCCGACGGTAAAAACTCGTGCAAAGGCGGATCAAGAAGCCTTATATTACATGGCTTCCCATCGAGCGCTTTAAATAACTCCGCAAAATCCATTTTTTGAAATGGAAGAATTTTCTCCAGAGACGCCTTACGCTCATCTGTGGTTTTTGAAAATATCATTTCTCGGACAGCCTGAATTCTTTCTGGCTCAAAAAACATATGCTCAGTTCTACAGAGGCCAATTCCTTCGGCACCAAACTTAAGAGCTGTTTTTGTGTCTTTAGGAGTATCAGCATTTGTTCTAACTCTTAAAACTCTATACTTATCAACAATTTCCATGAAAGATAAAAAATCATCGTCAAAGCTCGATTCTATTGTTGGCACCTCTCCAACAAAAATTCTGCCTGTTGAACCTTCTATAGTGATTTTTTCTTCCTTCGAAATTTCATGGCCATTAATAATGATTAAATTTTCATCTTCTTTAATTACTAAGGCTGAACAACCTGCAACACATGTTTTCCCCATTCCTCTAGCAACAACTGCAGCATGAGAGGTCATCCCTCCTCTCGCAGTTAAAATGCCTTTTGCAGCGACCATCCCTGAAATATCCTCTGGCGAAGTTTCCTGTCGCACAAGAATGCAGTCAATATTTTGCTCTTTTAATTCTACTGCTTCATCGGCGGAAAGAGCTATTACTCCGCTTACTGCCCCCGGTGAGGCGGGCAAGCCCTTTGCCGTTTCATGGTCTGCATATTTCGGGTCTAAGCTTGGGTGCAATAAAGCTTCAACTTGCTCTGGGGATACTCTCAAGATAGCTTCTTGCTCGGAGATAGCACCTGATTCCAGCATTGACATTGCGACTTTTAATGCTGCCTTTGCCGTTCTTTTTGCTGACCTTGTTTGAAGAAAGTATAGTTTACCTCTCTCAATAGTAAACTCAATATCCTGCATATCTCTATAATGTTTTTCCAAAAGATCACAGATATTTTGAAGCTCTTTATAAGCAGGAGCCATTTGTTCTTCTAGGGTTTCCCCATTTTCATTTATCTCATTAAGGGAGAACTTATTTAATGGTGCGGGAGTTCTAATTCCTGCGACTACATCTTCCCCTTGAGCATTTATTAGGTATTCACCAAATACTCCTGCCTCCCCTGTAGATGGGTTTCGAGTGAAACAAACGCCTGTTGCACAATCTGAACCAAGGTTTCCGTAGACCATACTCTGCACATTAACCGCTGTCCCAAGGTCATCGGGTATATTATTAATTTCTCTGTATTTTATTGCCCTTGGGTTATCCCAAGAGTTAAATACAGCGTTAATCGCTCTCCATAATTGCTCTTTAGGGTCAGTAGGAAACTTAATTCCAGTTTCCTCTAAAACGGTACGCTTAAAACTTTGACACAGGCTTCTTAGATCATCCCCCCCAATATCATAATCTTCTTTTATACCTAAATCTTCTTTCAAGTCCTCAAGCTGAATTTCCAAAAGAGATGTATTCATATCAAGAACAACATTGGCGTACATTTGAATAAAACGACGATAAGAGTCCCAAGCAAAACGTTCATCACCTGATTGTTTTGCTAACGCCTCGACAACATCCTCATTGAGCCCAAGGTTTAAAACAGTATCCATCATACCTGGCATTGATACAGGTGCACCAGATCTAACGGAAACAAGCAAAGGAGAATCTACTTTACCAAAGCCTTTTCCTGTTACCTCTTGAAGCTTACTCAGATGCTCCTGAACTTCTAATTTTACGCTTTCTGGTAATTTCTTTTCTTTTTGGTACTCCAAGCAAGCCGCTGTAGAAATTGTGAAGCCCGGAGGAACACTCAGACCCATCAATGCCATCTCTGCAAGATTAGCCCCCTTTCCCCCTAAGATATCTTTTTTAGATTTGTCACCCTCGGTATTTTCCTTACTAAAAAAGTAAACCCACTTTTTTGACACCATTTTCCTCTCCTTGGAAAATTAAGCAATAGATTATTTAGAGTACTCTAGAGTCGCTCAATCAGAAAGGATTTTACCTTATCAAGACTTACTCTGTCTTGTTTCATTGTATCTCTGTCTCTGATCGTGACGGCGTTATCTTCGAGAGTATCAAAATCCACCGTAATACAAAACGGTGTTCCAATTTCGTCTTGACGTCTATACCTTTTTCCAATTGAACCTGATACATCATAGTCACAGTGAAAGTGATGCTGAAGATCGTTGAAAAGAGCATTTGCCTTCTCCTCAAGAGCTGGCTTTTTCATCAAAGGGAGTACGGCAGCTTTCATTGGAGCTATGTGTGGCTTAAACTTCATTACCACGCGTTCGTTCTCTTTATCCCCAGCGTTCTCTCTTTGGTAAGCATCACACATTAGAGCAAGAATCGTTCGGTCTAACCCTACAGAAGTTTCTATGACGTAAGGTGTATATTTTTTGTTACCATCCTGCTGATCTACATACTTTATATTTTTCCCTGAGAGTTTTTCATGCTGAGATAAATCAAAGTCAGTTCTTGAATGAATCCCTTCCATTTCTCCCCAACCCATCGGAAACTTGTACTCAATATCAGTCGCCGCATCAGCATAGTGAGCAAGATTATCTGGCCCATGTGGTTCCCACTTTAAGTTTTCTGACCTTAAACCATTTTTAAGATGCCAGTTAAGCCTCGCCTCTTTCCATTCCTCCATAGCCTCCATTTGAGTTCCTGGTTTTACAAAATATTGCATCTCCATTTGCTCAAACTCTCTTTGGCGAAAGATAAAGTTTCCAGGCGTGATTTCATTTCTAAACGCTTTACCGATTTGAGCGATACCGAAAGGAAGCTTCTTTCTTGTTGTCTCTACAACGTTGTTAAAGTTTACAAAGATACCTTGAGCTGTTTCGGGTCGAAGGTAAGCAACAGAAGAAGTATCTTCTACTGGACCAATTCTGGTATTAAACATTAGGTTAAAATCCCTCGGCTCTGTGAATGAATCAGCCGTCCCGCAGCTTGGGCAAGCTTTGTTTAGATCAATTTGGTCTGCTCTAAACCTAGCTTTACACTGCTTACAGTCAACAAGTGGGTCAATAAATCCGTCTACGTGGCCACTGGCTTTCCAAACACTTGGATGCATAATAATAGAAGCATCAACACCAACAATATTCTTTCGAAGAGTCATCTCCTTCCACCAGGTATTTTTCACATTCATCTTTAATTCAACGCCCAACGGCCCATAATCCCAAAATCCACCCATTCCGCCGTAGACCTCTGAACTTTGAAATAGAAATCCACGTCTTTTGCAGAGACTAACAAGATCTGCCATTGAATTTAGATTTTCTGATGTCATGAAAAATTCCTTTAAAAATTTACGGATGTTTTAGCTTTTTTTACTTAGCTCATAAAGAGTAAAATACTGTCCTTTTTGACATATTAACTCCTC
>MDTG01001114.1_pt1 | contig 23058 bp, 22 predicted proteins | sample 811421 | NCBI WGS metagenome assembly MDTG01 (sample SAMN05326645, study PRJNA326480) | marine metagenome | isolation source: seawater | place: Pacific Ocean: South East | collected 2011
CCTCAGTTCTTCTTAATGCAGTAAGTGGGACCCACGCCTTAACAGAGAACCGTTATTTAATTTTGGTCTATTACAGGTATTTTGGTGACCAGCACGACAGTTTGATTGGATTCGCCAAAACCAGCTCTTTTGAAATCATAGACTAATAGTGGTTTATTTAGCACTGTTGTGTGTTTTCAACCGTTTTTTAATTATATTAGCTTAAGTAGTATAATTACTTTTCAATGATTCAACAGGTAACAAGGGGGATTAAAATTTCTGTGGTAACAGCTTTTGAGGGAAGTTTTATCAAAGACAATGTTTTGCTCTATGCTTTTACCTACAATATAGAGATTGAAAACCAAGGAAAAAGTTCTGTACAGCTGCTTACGCGACATTGGAAAATCAACGAAGCTCTAAATAAAACGCAATATGTAAATGGCGACGGAGTAGTCGGTAAAAAACCTGTAATTAATCCCGGTGAGATTCACAAATACAAATCGGGCTGTTTGATCTCTTCTGCTGTAGGAGCAATGAAAGGTGCATACATAATGATTGACTTTTCCTCAACCAAAAAATTCAATGTTGAAATCCCCCCGTTTAAATTATCAGCCCCATTTATCTTAAACTAATCTATGGGGTAGTAAACCAACTTTTTAGTGTCAAAAAATGATTCTTCAAAATACGAACTAAGCGGAGTAACCTTGGATTGCGGAAAGCCTTTTAGTTCAGATTTCAGGTCACCTCCTTTTAAGCATAACAATCCATTTTTTAGGCTGTGGCGGTGATCAGATGATATCTTATCTGCGGTCCAATGCACCAACGTTTTCATGGGTGCTACTGCCCTGCTGACAACAAAATCCACCTTTACATCAAGCTCCTCCATCCGGTGATGATAGGTATGAATATTTTTTATGTCAAGTTCTTTAATCACCGCATCGATCACCTTGATCTTTTTTTCAACACTATCCACCAAATGGAATGCTACTTCAGGAAAAAAAATGGCAAGGGGTACGCCTGGAAAACCTCCTCCAGTCCCTACATCAAGAAGCTTACTGTCGGGTTTTACAGTAAGAAATTTAGCTATGGACAATGAATGAATCACATGGTGTAGATAAAAATAATCAATGTCTTTTCTTGAAATAACATTAATGCGATCGTTCCAATATTTATATTGCTCAAACAATAATTCAAATTTATTTTTTTGGTTATTGCTGAGGTTGGGAAAGTAATTAAAAATGAAATCCAATGGAGTTTTTTCATAAAAGTAGAGAGAATGCTATAAAAATCAATATTTTTACGTCATAACAAAAACTAAAAATGAATCCAAAAATTACCCCGCGTTTTTCTAGAAAAGAATCCAAAGAATTTTTTAACACACTCAATAAAAGAGTCAACCAATATTTCAGAGAAAATAACATTGACAAAACAGGTAACTGGAAGCTGTATCTCAAAACAGTGGTCATGTTCATGCTACTGGTTACCCCTTTTGTATTGATACTCCTGTTAGATATCAGTGATTGGTACAAACTCCCTCTTGCAGTCCTTGTAGGTGTTGGATTGGCAGGAGTTGGTATGAATGTGATGCACGATGGGAATCATGGATCATTTTCCAAGTATCACTGGATTAACAAATTGATGGGAAGTAGTATTTATATTTTGGCTGGTAATGTATTTAACTGGAAAATACAGCACAATGTCTTGCACCATACTTACACAAATATCAAAGATCACGACGAGGATTTGGATGCCGGAGTAGTTTTGCGTTTTTCCAAACACGCCGATTGGCGACCTCACCACCGATTTCAGCACCTTTATTCTGTGTTGTTGTACGGATTATTAACCCTGAAATGGGCTATCGTAACCGATTTTATTCAATTGACGCGCTATCAGAAGAAAAATCTGTCCTATGCCAACAGTAAAAGTCATTCCGTCCAATGGGTAGGACTGATCATCTCCAAAATAGTCTATTTTTCTGTGTGGATTATATTGCCCATTTTCATTTTTCACTTTACCTGGTGGAAAGTAATGATTGGGTTTTTTGTGATGCATTACACTGCAGGTCTTATACTAAGCCTTGTTTTCCAACTGGCACATATCATTGGTGAGGCCGACATGCCTTTACCAGATTTAAACTCAGGTACCATGAAAAATTCCTGGGCGGTACATCAACTCAGAACTACTGTCAATTTCTCTACTAAGAATAGAATAGTCAATTGGTTTACAGGAGGATTAAATCATCAAATTGAACACCACATTTTCCCGCACATCTCTCACGTTCACTACACTAAAATATCCAGAATTGTAAAGAGAACAGCGCAAGAATTTAATTTGCCTTACAACGAATACAAGACCACGAGGAGTGCCATTTTTTCGCATTTTAAATTCTTAAAGCAAATGGGAATGCAACCTGTTTATATTCAATAATCTAAGTCTAAATATTAATGTTATCCAATAGAATCAACAGCCTACCAGGCTCTGCTACATTAGCTATGGCTGCCAAAGCGAGAGAACTTAAGAACAATGGTGTTGACATCATTGGCCTGAGCCTGGGAGAACCCGACTTCAACACCCCAGAATTTATTAAAGACGCTGCCATACAGGCTGTGAAAGACAACTACAGCTCTTATTCTCCCGTAGATGGTTATGCAGATCTTAAAGAGGCTATTTGTAAAAAGTTTATGAGAGACAATGGTCTGGATTACCAACCCTCACAAATTGTCGTTTCAACTGGCGCGAAACAATCTATAGCAAACGTTTGCATGGTATTGCTCGACCCCGGAGACGAAGTCCTGTTGCCTGCTCCCTATTGGGTGAGCTATTCTGCTATTGCAACTCTGGCAGAGGCAAAATCCATCATTATTCCCTCTTCTATAGAAACAAATTTTAAAATAACCCCTGAGCAACTGGAAAAGGCCATTACTCCCAAAACTAAATTGGTAATGTTCAATTCTCCCAACAACCCCAGTGGCATTATTTATACCGAAGAGGAATACATGGCACTGGGAGCTGTTTTGGAAAAATATCCTGACATTTATATTTTGTCTGACGAAATTTATGAGCACATCAATTACGGAACACCACATTTCAGTATTGCTTCCATTCCAGAATTGTACGACAGAACCATTACGGTAAACGGAGTGGCCAAAGCCTTTGCCATGACGGGCTGGAGAATTGGATATATTGGCGGGCCTGATTGGATTGCCAAGGCCTGTAATAAAATACAGGGTCAAATAACTTCAGGCGCCAACTGTATTGCACAACGTGCGACCATTGCTGCTGTTTCCGCTTCAACAGATCAAATTCAGTATATGGTTGACGAATTCAACAACAGAAGGAATTTAATATTAGGTTTATTGGCTGAAATTCAAGGCTTAAAGCTGAATGAGCCTCAAGGTGCTTTTTATGTGTTTCCGGATGTTTCTTATTATTTTGGAAAAACAATAAAAGGGAAAATCATTAAAAATGCCAATGACTTTGCCCTCTTACTTTTGGAAGAGGCAAATGTGGCCACCGTTACAGGAGAGGCGTTTGGAAATCCCGATTGTATTAGGATATCCTACGCCGCCTCAGAAGATGAAATTAAAACAGCGATTCAAAGAATCAAAAGTGCTTTGCTTTAATCTCAGTCCTATTGTTTCTATCCGTTGATTACTTTTTCTTGGTGATTGATTGATTCTTGGTGGATCGCTTTGAACACCCTTGTGATGAAATCCTCACTCAGTGATCTTAGATTGCCCTCCGCCTTCATGGTGTCTAAAATCTCATTCCATCTCTTGTTTTGAAGAACGGCGACATTATTATCCTTTTTTAGCTGACCAATAGACTCAGCAATTTTCATGCGTTTTCCCAATGTATCCAAAATTCCTTGATCACAAACATCAATTTGCTCTCTTAAAGTTTCCATTTCCATTTGGTATCCTTTTTCATCGGTGGTCTTTTTTCGGATTTTCAGATCATTCATGATTTCCACCAAACGGGTGGGTGTCACCTGCTGCTTTGCATCACTCCATGCTTTGTCAGGATCCGAATGTGTCTCTATCATCAAGCCATCAAAATTCAAATCCAATGCTCTTTGGCTCAAATCAAAAATAAGGTCTCTGCGCCCTGCTATGTGGGAGGGATCACATATTAAAGGAAGGTCTGGAAACTTATTTTGAAACTCCACGGCTATTTGCCACTCTGGATTATTGCGGTACTTGGATTTGTCATAGGTAGAAAATCCTCGGTGAATAACCCCCAATTTTTTTATGTCAGCAGTATAGAGTCTCTCCAGTCCACCCATCCACAAGGCCAAATCTGGGTTTACTGGATTTTTTACCAATACAATTTTATCGGTGCCCTGTAATGCATCTGCAATTTCTTGGACAATAAAAGGGCTAACCGTGGACCGGGCGCCAATCCACAAAATATCTATATCGGCCTCTAACGCCAGCTTGACGTGATCTTTATTGGCTACTTCTGTGGAAGTTAAGAGCCCTGTTTCTTCTTTTACCTTTTTGAGCCAGTTCAAACCAATTGCACCAACACCCTCGAACATCCCTGGACGGGTTCTTGGTTTCCATATCCCAGCCCTGTAGACGGTAACGTCGGTATCTTTGAGCTCATGGGCTATTTTTAAAACTTGTTCTTCGGTTTCTGCACTACAAGGTCCGGCGATCACCAAAGGGTGATCCAATCCGAAATCGTGCAACCAGTTACTCATTTCTTTACTATTTTCCATTTTCTTTATTGTTGGTGGTTTCTGAAATTCCCTCTAAAATCTGACGAATACCATTGATTTCCAATAGCTGTTCGTGTAATTCATCAAATTTTTCGGTTTCCAAAAGGGTTTTAAAATTATTTAAGTTATCAATATATTGAGATAGGGTATAACTAATATTATGTTTGTTCTGTTTAAAAATGGGTATCCACATATTGGGTGAGCTTTTTGCCAATCGGACGGTAGAAGAAAAACCACTACCCGCCATATCAAAAATGGTCGACTGATCTTTCTCCCTTTCCATAACAGTTTTACCCAACATGTAGGAGCTGATATGAGATAAATGTGAGACATAGGTGATGTGCTGATCGTGCTCTACAGGGTCCATCTCCCTTAGGTTCATCCCTATTTTCTTGAACCAATTTTGGGCCCATTCCACTAGATCTGGACGGGTTTTATGGGTTTCGCAAAGGATCTGAATTTTGTTTGTAAATAAATCAGGGAGCGCTGCTGCCGGTCCAGAGTATTCGGTTCCAGCCATAGGGTGGGTTGCCAAAAACTGACCTCTTTTGGAGTGCAGTGCCACCGCTTCACAAATCGCTCCTTTTGTAGAGCCAAAATCCATTATCAATGCATTGTCATTGATTTCATCCAGTAATTCAGAAAGCTTACTCAAAGCGGAATCCACTGGAATAGCGAGGAGTATCACATCCATTTGTTTGATCATTTTTTGCTCCAGTGGTTGATCGATTAATCCCAAGTCGATTGACTTCTTCAGGTTGGCCTCACTCCTGTTGCTCCCATACAGTTCAACGTCGGGAATGTGCTCCCGAGCCGACAAGGCCAGTGAACCTCCAATTAAACCAACTCCTATGATCCCTATTTTCATTTTTTTGAAATTCTTTCTATTGCTTTACTAATTTGTGCTGCATCGACACAAAGAGAAAAACGGATGTATCCCTCACCCTGGGTCCCAAAAATACTACCTGGTGTTATAAAGACATGGTGTTTATGTAAAATTTCATCGATGAATTCTACAGCGGTTTTTTGGGTATCTCTTAGTTTGGCCCAAACAAATAACCCACAGCTGTTTTGATCAAAATCGGTGTCCAAAAGGGCTGCCAAATCAAAAACCAACTTTCTCCTTTCAAGGTAGACCTCATTGAGTTGTTGAAACCAATTTTTTTGAGCGTTAAGGGCTGCAATAGCTCCCTTTTGAATTCCAAAAAACATTCCAGAATCCATATTGCTTTTGACTTTCAGTACGGCACTGATATTGTCTTTGTTTCCCAAAACCATTCCTACCCTCCAACCTGCCATATTGAATGACTTACTCAAAGAGTTTAACTCCATGGCGACGTCCATAGCACCTGGAACTGACAAAATACTTTGGGGCCTGTCGGTCAATACAAAACTGTAAGGGTTATCATTGATTAACAAAATTCCTTTTTCCCTGGCCCATGAGATCAATTTCAAAAAAGTAGCTGCTTCAGCAGTGGCACCAGTAGGCATGTGAGGATAATTAATCCACATGATTTTCACCCCCACTAAGTCAATTTGATCTAAAATCTCAAGATCGGGTTGCCAGTTATTAGTCGCTGATAAATCATAAAAAACGGACGTTGCCTCCAATAATTTTGTTACTGACTCGTAGGTGGGATAGCCTGGGTTGGGAATCAACACCTTATCTCCAGGATTTAAAAAAGCCATTGAGATGTGCATGATTCCTTCTTTGGATCCCATCAAAGGAAGTATTTCCGAGCTAGGATCCGCTGTTACCTGATAGTGTTTTAAATAAAAATCTGCAATCGCAGATCGTAACTCTGGAAGCCCTTGATAACTTTGATACTGGTGGACTTTGGGATGATTAAAACTATCTTTTAAGGCACTGACAACTTCCGGGTGGGCCGGTAAATCGGGACTACCGATCCCCATGTTGATGACCGGTTTTCCTGCTGCCACCATCGCCGCTACTTCTCTTAGTTTTTTTGAGAAATAGTATTCCTGAACTGAATTTAGTCTTCGTGCTGTCATAATTTTCCTGCTGGGTATTCGCCTAAAACTTTAAATGAGGCGGCCATAATCTCTAACAGTGATTTGGCTTTTTGGTAATCTAAAAGGGAGTCAAAGGTAACATCCACAAAAAAAGCATATTTCCCTGGAGTCTCAATCACTGGCAGAGATTGTATTTTGGTCAAGTTGAGGTTACAGTTACTGACTACGTTGAGTGCAGTAGCCAAACTACCTCTTTTGTGTTCCAAAACAAATTTCCATGCGGCCTTATTGACGTTGTTTTTATTATCCTCTTTTTTCTTCTGAAGAATGATAAACCGTGTAACATTGTTTTTTATGGTCTGAATTGAAGGGTTTAAAATTTCCAGCCCATATATTTCTGCTGCCCTAACACTGGCAATGGCAGCTTTAGACTTCAATTTTTGCGCACCTATTTTGTATGCCTCTTCTGCTGTGTCATGACTCTCCACCAACTTGATGTGGGGGTGTTTTCTAAAGAATTTTTTACATTGCAGCAGGGCCATTGGATGAGAATACACCTCTTCTATCTTTTGAATTTTTTGACCTGGCAATGCCATTAGGTTGTGTTCTATCCTGAGAAAATGCTCTCCTGTTATAACCAATTCGTATTGATCCAAGAGGGCATAATTGGGCAGAATGGATCCTGCTATAGAATTTTCTATTGCCATAACTCCAAGATCGCATTTTCCCGAATCAATTGATTGTGCAAGTCCATCAAAAGTGGAGCACTCCAACCGTTTTGGCGGGACAGAGAAGTACTGTTCCACAACCTGGTCGTGAAATGATCCTTTTATTCCTTGTATGGCTACTTTTTTAGGCATCGCTCAAAAAAAAAGTCCCGATAAATCAGGACTTTAGGTTTATACAAAATATTGTGTTATTACAAAGTCCTTATATCCAATGAATAGAAGTAGAAGTAAGAGTTGTAATAATTGTTTTTGTTCATTTTTATAATATTGGCACAAATGTATAATAGCTTTTTACAAAAACAAATCATTTTTTGTTTTTTTTGCACTTATTTAAAACCTGAAATCAGTGAAACAATTACCCCAACAGATTTTTTTATTTTAAGTAGGGTAAAAAAACCCCCTTTAACAAAGAAAACAATAACTTACCATTTCAATAGAAAACTAAAAAAATGTCAACAAAAAATGATAAGAAACCGATTCGGTGGGGTATTATTGGCTGCGGAGATGTGACCGAAGTAAAAAGCGGTCCAGCCTTTAACAAAACTGGGGGTTTTAAATTAAAGGCCGTGATGAGGAGAGATGAAGCAAAGGTTAAAGATTATGCAAAGAGGCATGGTGTAGACAAGCACTATACAGACGCGGATGCTTTGATCCATGACGAAGAAGTGGATGCAATATACATAGCCACACCCCCAGACAGTCATCTTAACTATGCTTTAAAAGTGGCCGAAGCAAATAAACCTTGCTGTATTGAAAAACCTATGGCCCCTTCTTATGCCGAGAGCCTTCAAATTACGGAAGCGTTTAAAAAACACAATACACCGCTTTTTGTTGCCTATTACAGAAGGTCTTTACCCCGTTTTGTCCAAGTTAAAAAATGGTTAGAAGCTAAAGAAATTGGGACTGTCCGACATATTAATTGGCACTTAAGTCAACCTGCCAGCCCTACAGATCTCTCAAAAAATTATAATTGGCGAACGGATTCACGGGTCGCTCCAGGTGGATATTTTGACGACTTGGCCAGTCACGGGCTTGATCTGTTTACTTATTATTTAGGTGAGATAGAAAATGCTAAAGGCATCAGTCTAAACCAGCAAGGGCTTTACGATGCAAAAGATGCTGTATCCGCCAGTTGGTTGCATAAAGGAGGGATCACTGGAATGGGGGTCTGGAATTTTGGAATAGAGTCCATGGATCGGGTAGAAATTTTTGGGAACCAAGGAAAAATTATTTTTTCTGTTTTTGAGGAACGCTCTGTACAGCTTTTTAAGGAGGGGGAAAAGATAGAAGAATTGTTAATAGACCACCCCAAGCACGTTCAATTTCATCATCTAGAAAACATCCAAAAACAGCTTTTGGGTGCCGGATACCTCCACCCTTCTCCGGGTGAGACAGCCTTGCACACCAGTTGGGTAATGGACAATATTCTCGGAGTAATGTTTTAAATACCGTGAATTTATATTTTCAATTCACATTCAAAATTATATCCGTCTAACTTTGAATAATACTAAAGCATTGACACTTTAAAATAATCCAACATTGAGCATTCGTATCCAAAATATCAGTAAAAGCTATGGTAGTACACTTGCCTTAAATAAGGTTTCTATGAGTTTTAGTAATAAGGGGGTTATTGGTCTTTTGGGACCCAACGGGGCTGGGAAAACAACCCTCATGAAAATACTTACTGGCTATTTGAGCCAGTGGGAAGGAACAATACATATTGGTGATGAAGATTTAAAGCTCGCTTCAAAATTAATCCAGCGGCAAGTGGGCTATCTCCCTGAAAATAATCCGCTGTACCCAGAGATGTATGTCAAAGAATACCTGAGTTATGTTAGTGATCTGTATGCCTTAAAAAAAGCACCCATAGAACAAGTTATTGAGAGAACTGGACTCAAGGATCATGCCCATAAAAAAATTGAGTTTTTGTCCAAAGGATTCCGTCAAAGGGTTGGGTTGGCTGCTGCACTGATCCACGATCCTCAATATATCATTCTCGATGAGCCTACAGCGGGACTCGACCCCAACCAAGTGATAGAAATCAGAAAGCTAATACAGACTTTGGGAAAGGAAAAGTTGGTTTTACTTTCCACCCACATATTGCAAGAAGTTGAAGCCGTAGCCGACCGAGTGGTTATCCTCAATCGTGGAAGTGTGGTTTTAAATGAAGCCGTTGAGGCTCTTAAAAAAGACGACGAACAGGTGGTCGCCGTAAGTTTTGATTATCGTGTTGAAAGTGTTGCGCTTCAAAAAATCCCCTATGTAAAAACAGTAGTAAACACCTCTAATTTCGACTATGAATTGACTTTTGATCAAGATAAAGACATGCGTCCAGCTGTTTTTGATTTTGCCCACGATAATGGTCTAAAGATTTTATCTCTTCAGCAAAAAATAAAAGGCTTAGAAAAAAGATTCAACTCACTTACCCAAAGGGATTAAAAAATACTTAGGCAATTTTTTTTACGTTTTTAGATTTTCCCGTGCTCTAGTAGTGTAAGAAGGCCACTCCATGTTTCTTGAGTTCTTTACTCTGCTCGATACACCTTTCGATGCCTATTTCAGAAATCGCCAAATTATCGCTCGCTTTTTGAACCTCCTCAAGCTTATTGGCACTAAAATAGGTGGTTTCAATATTCCATTTTGGAAAATTTTTTTTAAAAAGTACGTTTGTGAATCCAAAAACAGACCTCACTTAAACAATGTGATCTTCACTGCTGAGTAATCCATCAATACTGGTATAAACAGCCGCCATACCCGAAGCAAAAGCAACCCCGTCCTATGCGCCCTTCAAAACGTACATCTAATACACTAATTCTTGGGTATTGGTGTTAGAGAATCGGCTTTATATATTGTGATCAATTTCATCAGCAAAGGAGGCTCTGAGCTCCTCTGGATCGTCAAACACAAAACTTGAAGTCTGGTAGAGCGGGGAGGAATGCTCCGCAAAAGCAGAACGGTCCATCTATGTTCGTATGGCCTTAGTCTCAAAATGTTTTTTCATATTTCGTTTCCATTTAAAAAAATTGAACGAAAAATTTGCGATGAGTATTCCAATTTTTTTGCAACTGAACAATACTTTTCCAGAGAGATTCTCGGCTCTTTTAGCTTTTTCGGGCGGTAATTCCCCCCCCTAAATTTACCACTAAATCTATTTTATGGAACAGGGAAATTGTTTGATCGGGCATTAGTTGCCCCTATACTTCAACCCTGAGGTCCTTGGGATTAATTTTCTGTTTTTTTAGAATGGCAATTATGTCTATAATGCTGCATCCGGCAAGGCCCATAAGAAGTAGTTACATGGGACTGACCAACGCTACTTTTCCTTCCTTTTTAAAAATGTTGTCTAATTCAACCTTTTGACCATTTTGATTTTTGACCTCAAAAAGATAATCTTGATTTACACTATTTAGACTTATTTCATGCTGGTTTGGAGCAATTATTGTTTATTTAAAAATACCACCTAGAATTTTGGACACTTCAGCGTTTTCAATTAAAAAGGCATCGTGTCCGTGAATGGATTTTATTTCATGATAAAAAATATTCTTTTTAATTTTTCTACATCTCTCAAAAGTTTTCTTATCTTCAGCTGCAGTAAAAAAAAGATCACTGTCAATGGCTATAATGTGAATATTCGATGAAATACTTTCAAGTATTTGTTCAAAAGATTCTCCATTTCTCGTAATAGAAATTGAAGCCAAAAAAAAATTCATGGCTTTGTAAGCATCTAAGAAAAACCTGGATTTAAGTTTATCTCCATGATGTAGCAGCCAGCTCTCGACATTATAAATATTTTTTTCTTTGTTGATTGTTCTACCAAATCGCGCAATAAATGAGGCTGGAGTTCTGTAGGTGATCATGGCATGTATTCGAGCGTCTTTTAAAGGCTCACTGGAATTTTCTAAAAGTCTTTTTTGTAAAAAAGTATTTGCAATGATCCAATCAGAAGCCTTCCAATCTGCAGCTACAGGAATTAGATTCTCAGTCAACTTGGGGTACAGGGCTGCCATCTCCCAGGCAATTCCACCTCCAATCGATCCCCCAACAATGGCAAATAATTTCGAAATACCCAATTGCTTAAGACTCTTATAAAAAATTTCTGCAATGTCTCCTGTATGAAAATCTTCGTAATTTTTTAGAAAGTTATCATTAACGCCATTTCCTGGGATATTAAAAGCAATAATGGCATAGTGGTTGCTGTCAATGGTGCAACCTGGCCCGACAATTTCACTCCACCATCCCTCGGAACCGGTGACATTGGCATCACCGGTCAGGGAATGATTAATGAGAACTACAGGAGCAAGATCTAAAGCTTGTCCAAATTGCTGATAGTGCAAATCGATTTGCTTATAAACTGCTCCAGCGTCGGTGGTGAAATTCTCAATAGAAATTGTTTTGACCACTGCCATGAAATATTAAATAGACTTTAGCGCCTGATCTAAATCAATTTTCAAATCATCTATGTTTTCAATACCAACAGACAATCTAACCAACTCAGCGGAAACACCAGTACTTTTTTGTTCCTCCTGGTTGAGTTGCGAATGTGTTGTACTCGATGGATGGATGATCAATGATTTGGTATCACCAATATTGGCCAATAATGAAAAAATCTGTGTGGTCTCAGTAACTTTTTTGGCAGCTTCAAAGCCTTTTTTCAATCCAAAAGTTACAATTCCACTATTTCCTTTTGCCAGATACTCTCGTGCTAATTTTGCGTATTTGGAAGATGCTAAGCCCGGATAATTCACCCAGCTCACTTCGTCTCTGGCCTCTAGCCATTGCGCGAGCTCAAGTGCATTTTCAGAATGCTTTTTCATTCTTACCTCAAGGGTTTCCATTCCTTGAATGACTTGAAAGCTATTCAATGGGCTGGGAGCACTCCCTAAATCTCTAAGTCCCTCTACCCGTACCCTTGCAATAAAAGCGATTGGGCCCAGTGCATCGTGATACTTTAATCCGTGATAGGAAGGTGAAGGCTCTGTAAATTCCGGGAAATTCCCATTAGAATAATCAAATGTACCTGCATCGATGATGACACCGCCAATGGTGGTTCCGTTTCCGGTGATATATTTGGTCAAAGAGTGAATAACAATATTTGCTCCGTGTTCAATTGGATTTAATAAAGCAGGGGTAGCGATGGTGTTATCAACAATCAAAGGGACCTTAGCGGCTTTTGCTTTTGTGCTGATTGATTTTAAATCCAATACATCTAATTTGGGATTACCCAATGACTCGACAAAAAATGCTCTGGTATTGGGTTGAACTGCCTTACTGAAATTTTCAACATCATCTGGATCAACAAATGTGGTGGTGATTCCAAATCGTGGCAGGGTGTTGTTTAGCATATTAAAAGTACCCCCGTAAAGACTGTTTGACGCTACAATATGATCTCCAGATTTCAATAGGGTCATAAATGTTGTTGCAATGGCAGCTGTACCAGAGGCAGTGGCTACTGCTGCAACCCCTCCTTCAATGGCAGCCAACCGCTGCTCGAGAATGTCATTTGTGGGGTTGTTCAATCGTGTGTATATGTAGCCTGCTTCAGACAACGAAAACAGGTTCGCTGCATGATCAGCGTCATTAAATACATACGATGATGTTTGATAAATTGGGACCGCTCGGGTTCCTTGTGTTTGTTTCACGTCATGCCCTGCATGAAGTGCGTTGGTTGCTAATTGAAAACTCATAATTTAAAGGATTTTTTGATTTGATTTAAATAGTCTAATTTTTCCCATGTGAAGAGTTCTACTTCCGTCTCTACTCTTCCGCTGTATGGGGATTGAAAGATTTTTTTAATTTTTATGGGTTGTCTTCCCATATGGCCGTAGGCGGCAGTTTCAAGGTAGATGGGGTTTCTAAGTTTAAGTCGCTTTTCGATGGCATAAGGTCTGAGATCGAAAATGTTACTGACTTTAGCTGCAATTTCAGCATCTGATAGTGATACATTGGCGGTATTGTAGGTATTGATATTGATAGAGGTTGGCTCAATCACCCCTATGGCATAGCTCAATTGTACTAATAGTTCTTTGGCTACACCGGCAGCAACAAGATTTTTAGCAATATGTCTTGCAGCATAAGCAGCACTGCGATCTACTTTACTGGGATCTTTTCCACTAAAGGCTCCGCCTCCATGAGCGCCTTTACCGCCATAAGTATCTACAATGATTTTTCTGCCTGTTAGACCCGTGTCCCCGTGAGGGCCTCCAATCACGAACTTTCCAGTTGGATTGATATGATAGGTGATATTGTCATCAAATAGCTTTTGAATGTGGCTGGGTTCTTTTTCAATTACCCTTTTGACAACAATGTTGATCAAATCACTCTTGATTTTCTCCAACATGGCATCATCATCCTCCAAAAAAGGATCATGTTGGGTAGAAACCACTATGGTATCAATTCTTATGGGCTCACCCGAATCGCTGTACTGAATAGTAACCTGAGATTTAGCATCGGGTCGTAGGTAGATTATTTCACTGTTTTCTCTACGAACCACAGCTAACTCAATTAATATTTTGTGCGATAAATCCAAAGTTAAAGGAATGAAATTGTCCGTTTCATCGCTTGCATATCCAAACATAATTCCTTGATCACCAGCACCCTGATTTTCTTTTTCGGCTCTGTCCACTCCGCGATTGATGTCTTGCGACTGCTCGTGAATCAATGAAATCACCCCACACGAATTTCCACTGAATTGATACTCATCTTTGGTGTAACCAATCTTGTTGATGGTTTCTCGTGCTATGTGCTGTACGTCTAAGTAAGTGTTGCTTTTTACCTCACCTGCAAGAATCGCTTGACCTGTTGTGACCAAAGTCTCACAAGCCACTTTACTGTCCGGATCAAATGCGATGAAATTATCTAGAAGTGCATCACTGATTTGGTCGGACACTTTATCGGGGTGTCCTTCACTAACGGATTCTGATGTAAAAAAGAATGACATATTTTGCTTTATTTTTCGGGGAGGATTCGACAAGATATGTCTTAAAGCAAAACTGCTTTAGCATTTTTTTATGAGGTTGCAATCAGTCAAATCCTTCCTCGTTTCGTTTGCAAATATATACAAAATTTATAAAATCATAATTTTTTATTGTATCATTTAAAAATTTTAAAAATCATTTCGAATTTGACCTCTCAAAAACAAAAAGTAGCTATATTAACACAAGTAAATAAAAATATGTATTTCGCAATTGCTGGAAATATTGGTGCAGGAAAGACCAGTTTGGCCAAATTACTCTCTGAGCATTATGGATGGGAAGCCCATTTTGAGGATGTAATTGACAACCCCTATTTAGATGATTTTTACAATCATATGGAACGGTGGTCATTTAATCTACAGGTCTATTTTCTGAACAGCAGGTTTCGACAGCTTGAAACTTTTAAAAGCAGCGATAATAGCTTCATCCAAGATCGAACAATATATGAGGATGCGAATATTTTTGCCCCTAATTTGCATGCGATGGGGCTGATGAATCAGCGGGATTTCAATAATTATCAATCTCTTTTTTCGCTGATGGAATCCATGGTTAAGGGGCCAGACATGCTCATCTATTTAAGAAGTAGCATTCCCAATTTGGTTAGTAAAATCCACAAAAGGGGAAGGGAGTACGAAAATTCAATTAGTATAGAATATTTGAGCCGCCTTAATGAAAGGTATGAGGCTTGGATATCTTCCTACGATAAGGGAAAAGTCTTGATTGTAGACGTCGATGAAATCGATTTTGTCGAAAACAAAGAAGATTTAGGGAAAATCATTGAAAAAATTGACGCTGAGCTAAACGGTCTGTTTTGATTAACCTATTTTTCTCTATTTTTTAACATTTTTTGAGGACGTATAGACTTTTTATTCTTTTTTTATTCTAAATGGTTTTCCTATTTTTGATGCCATTTAAAAACCAACATCACATGACGATTATAATTGATTTTTTACCTGCTTTTGGACTTGTAGGATTATTGTTTGTCTTTATTAAAAATAATTGGATTACAAAACAAGAAGTTGGAAATGAAAAAATGGCGAAAATTGCTCACAATATTTCCAAAGGTGCCATGTCATTTTTAAAAGCTGAATATAAGATTCTCTCCATATTCGTAATTTGTTTAACGATACTCCTCTACATAAAAGGGAGCAATGAAGAAGGTTCTGATGGCATGGTTGCCTTATCTTTTGTGGTTGGAGCGGTTTGCTCAGCAATGGCAGGATTTATAGGAATGCGTGTTGCCACAAAAGCCAATGTAAGAACTACCAATGCTGCTCGTAATTCTCTTGGAAAAGCCCTTGAGGTCGCTTTTACAGGAGGGTCAGTAATGGGTCTTGGTGTGGTTGGTTTGGGAGTTTTAGGGCTCAGCGGACTGTTTGCCCTCTATCAAACTATTTGGCCTGGAGCTGAAAATTTAACAACTGTTCTCAATGTTATGACCGGTTTTTCCATGGGGGCTTCCTCCATAGCACTCTTCGCCCGTGTGGGGGGTGGAATATACACCAAAGCTGCCGATGTTGGAGCTGATTTGGTTGGAAAAGTTGAAGCGGGAATTCCAGAAGATCACCCCCTAAATCCAGCGACTATTGCAGACAATGTTGGTGACAATGTTGGAGACGTAGCCGGAATGGGAGCTGATTTATTTGAATCTTACGTGGGTTCAATTATCGGCACCATGGTACTGGGTGCTTTTATTATTACACCAGAATATGGTGGACTGGGAGCTGTTTATTTACCCTTAGTTTTGGCAGCAATCGGTATAATTGTATCTATAATCGGGACCTTTTTTGTGAAAGTGAAAGAAGGAGGTAACCCACAGACTGCCCTAAATGTTGGAGAATTTGGATCTGCTGGGTTAATGGTAATCGTCTCCTACTTTGTAATCAATGTAATGATACCAGAGTCAACTCAAGGACTTCCCTCTGGAGCAATGGGTGTATTTCTCGCTACTCTTTCAGGACTCGTCGCTGGACTGGGAGTTGGAAAAATTACGGAATACTACACAGGAACGGGTACCAAACCAGTATCCAGTATTGTTCGACAATCAGACACAGGCGCTGCTACAAATATTATTGCTGGTTTGGGTGTAGGTATGATGTCTACTATGGTTCCTATTTTGTTGATAGCTGCTGCCATATTGGTATCTCATCATTATGCTGGTTTATACGGTATAGCAATTGCTGCCGTTGGGATGCTTGCCAACACTGGGATTCAATTGGCCGTAGATGCCTACGGACCCATTTCAGATAATGCTGGAGGTATTGCTGAAATGGCAGAATTACCGGCAGAGGTAAGAGAGCGCACAGATAAATTAGATGCTGTCGGAAACACCACCGCAGCTATTGGAAAAGGATTTGCCATTGCATCGGCGGCCTTAACTGCACTGGCGTTGTTCTCTGCTTTTATGCAGGTCGCAAACGTAACCGCAATCGATGTTTCTAAACCCAAAGTAATGGCTGGTCTTCTTGTTGGGGGGATGTTGCCTTTTGTTTTTTCAGCATTATCAATGAATGCCGTTGGACGAGCGGCCATGTCCATGATTGAAGAGGTAAGAAGGCAATTCAAGGACATCCCTGAACTAAAAGCCGCGTTAGAAATCATGCGTAAATACGACGCCGATATTTCTAAAGCCAATAAAAAAGACCGTTCGATTTTTGATGCAGCCGACGGTAAAGCGGATTATGAAAAATGTGTTGAAATCTCAACCAAAGCCTCTATTAAAGAAATGGTTGCCCCAGGTTTACTTGCGATTTTAGTTCCCGTAGCAGTAGGGCTTATTGGTGGAGCAGAAATGCTGGGGGGTCTTCTGGCTGGTGTCACCACTTGCGGTATTTTGATGGCAATTTTCCAATCCAATGCAGGAGGAGCATGGGACAACGCCAAGAAAATGATAGAATCCGACGGAAGAAAAGGATCAGATGCTCACAAAGCAGCCATAGTTGGCGATACAGTTGGTGATCCTTTTAAAGATACCTCAGGCCCTTCATTAAATATTCTACTGAAATTAATGTCTGTAGTTGCTTTAGTTATAGCGCCAACAGTGGCCATTGAAGATAGTTCCATGGTTGACCAAACGGATCAATCCAAAAAGATCATAAATTTTGTTGAACTTAAAGAAGATATAGCAGTTGCTGGAAGTGATTATATCGTCGATGACTCGAATAAATAAGTATTAAAGCTTGTCTTACAATCAGCAGAGTTTACTGATTTACATACATAACTTTTTTCACGGCTTTAACAATATCTTCGCTATTGGGAAGCCACTCTGCTAATAAAACAGGTGAATATGGTGCTGGAGTGTCTGCAGTGTTGATCTTTTCGATAGGCGCATCCAAATGGTCGAATATTTGATTTTGAACTTGATAGGTTATGTCTGTAGATATATTTCCAAAAGGCCATGATTCCTCCAATATAACCAAACGATTGGTTTTTTTAACCGATGAAAAAATAGTCTCATAGTCCATAGGACGAATCGTTCTCAAGTCAATAATCTCGCATTCAATTCCTTCTTTTGAAAGTGACTCTGCTGCAGCATAGGCAGCCTTGATTATTTTCCCAAAGGATACGACAGTAACATCACTTCCTGCTCTTTTGACATCTGCTACACCAATGGGTAAAGTATATTCTCCATCGGGTACCTCACCCTTATCACCATACATTTGTTCTGACTCCATAAAAATCACAGGATCATTATCTCTGATGGCTGATTTTAGAAGTCCCTTGGCATCATAGGGGTTGGAGGGAACAATCACTTTTAGGCCAGGGCAATTGGCATACCAGCTTTCAAAAGCTTGGGAATGAGTGGCGGCCAACTGGCCAGCAGAAGCTGTGGGCCCTCTGAATACAATGGGGCAAGGGAACTGCCCTCCTGACATCTGTCTAATTTTAGCAGCATTGTTGATAATCTGATCTATACCCACCAGCGCAAAATTAAAAGTCATGAATTCTATAATCGGGCGATTACCCGTCATGGTAGAACCTACACCAATTCCTGAAAAACCGAGTTCTGAAATGGGCGTATCTATAACACGCTTTTCTCCAAATTCATCAAGCATTCCTTTAGAGGCCTTATAAGCTCCATTGTATTCGGCTACCTCTTCACCCATCAAATAAATGGTTTCATCTCTTCGCATTTCCTCCGACATGGCCTCACAAATGGCTTCTCTGAACTGAATCGTTTTCATTAATTTTTTATTTAGTGATGCAAATTTAATTAAATGCTAAATGATTTATGAAGATATAAACCATAATTTTGCTAAAAAGGCAATACAAAAAGGGATGTTTTTCCAATGAATTACCCCTCAAATTTATTAATTTGGTTATAGGATTTATGAAATTAATTCAATTAGACATAAAGGGGATTTCTTACAGCGAAACGCAAACGGGTGCTTATGCGCTTATTTTAAGTGAGGTAGACGGAAACAGAAGTCTCCCCATAATCATTGGAGGATTTGAGGCACAGTCTATCGCCATTGCTTTGGAAAAAGAATTGAAACCAAAACGGCCCCTCACACACGATCTATTTAAAAATTTTGCTGACCGGTTTAACATATTTGTAAAGCAGGTAATCATTCACAAGCTGGTTGACGGCGTATTTTATTCCAGCTTGATTTGCGAGCGGGACAAGATTGAGGAGATTATCGATGCAAGAACTTCCGATGCCATAGCATTGGCATTAAGGTATGGCGCGCCCATTTTCATTTATGACTCGATTCTCAAACAGGCAGGTTTTGATGAAAGTAGCATGAAAGAAGATAGTAAAAATAAGGGAAGCGAAGATTGGATTCAAAATTTTGTAAAAGAACAGAGTAAACAAAAAGCCATTCCTGACAATTTAAAAAAACTATCTACCCCCAAGCTAAAGTCACTTCTCGATAAATTTGTTAATCTCGAAGACTATGAAAAAGCGGTTAAAATAAGGGACGAAATTTCCAAGAGGGAATCAAAAAAGTAACTGTTAATTTTTTTTTGAAAACTAATTTTTATTTAACCGCTTGGCTTTGCACCATGATTTATTTTTGAATTAAATATTTACAATTCTAATGGAGCAATATTTAGATCTGATTCGACATATTCAAGACAATGGAGTAAGTAAAACTGACCGAACCGGTACAGGTACAAAAAGTGTTTTTGGCTATCAAATGAGATTTGACTTGGCGGAAGGTTTTCCTTTGGTTACAACCAAAAAAATTCATTTTAAGTCAGTTATTCACGAGTTGTTGTGGTTTTTGAAAGGGGATACAAACATCAATTATCTAAAAGAAAATGGAGTCAGAATATGGGATGAATGGGCAGATAAAAATGGGAATTTAGGCCCTGTTTATGGGCACCAATGGAGAAATTGGAATGATGAAGGGATTGATCAAATAAAAAACACAATTGACACCCTAAAAAACAACCCCGACAGCAGAAGAATTCTGGTTTCTGCATGGAACCCAACTGTGATGCCTGACACCACCATCTCTTTTTCGGATAACGTGGCCAACAACAAAGCTGCTTTACCCCCTTGTCACGCTTTTTTTCAATTTTATGTGGCCGACAAAAAACTCTCTTGTCAACTGTATCAAAGAAGTGCAGATCTTTTTCTTGGTGTTCCTTTTAATATTGCCTCTTATGCATTACTAAGCTTGATGGTAGCCCAAGTATGCGACCTCGGGCCTGGAACTTTTGTCCACACTTTCGGAGATGTTCATATTTACTCCAATCACCAAGAGCAAATTGAGGAGCAACTCAGCAGAAAACCAAAACCATTACCAAAAATGGTCTTAAACCCCAAAGTAAAAGATATTTTTGATTTCAAATACGATGATTTCACCCTAAACGGTTACGATCCACATCCGCTAATTCGTGGGAAAGTGGCGGTTTAATTATTGCTGAGGTTCTTTTTTCAGAATATTTAGTAGCTGCTCTATTTCTTCAATAGAATTGTAAAAGTGGAGTGAAAATCGCAAATATTTACCGCGAATAGAAGCCCTGACATTACTATCCTTCAGTCTATTGTACAATCCCTTGGAGGCAGGTATGCTAACGATAGAACTGTGTTGACTTCTTTCGTAAAATTCAGGACTGTTGCCCATCAGATGCAGTTCTTTTTTAAGGGTAGCCGCCAACATTTTATTTCTTTCTACCAGTTGCTTATAATCATTAGAAATCAAATAATTCATCGCAAAAACCAATGAAGCTGCCCCCAATATATTAAAGTGCCCAGCAAAAACCCTTTGATAAAAATCATCGCGGTTTATTATAGCCATTTCAAAAAATAGATCGGAGAGCGCTACGAATCCATTTCCAAAACCCGCCAGCAACCATTTATAACCACTGCATACCACAGCATCAAAAGGGGAATCATTAAAATTAAAATAATCCGTACCGATAAACTGTGTGGCATCGCCAACGATTAGCAACTGAGGATATTTATCTCTAAGGTTTTGTAAAAAATAGAAATCTATTTTTAATCCATTGGTGTATTGAACAATGCTGATGATCAGTGCATCAAAAGATTGATTGGCCAAAGCATTTTCAATACGCTGTTCCAAATTTTCCGCTATGGTGAGCTGAAAAAAATTAAAATCTCTTTCATTGATGGCATCTACAAGCGAGTGGTAATCTTCGTTGATATACAATATATTACTCCCTTTTTTAAGACCATCCAATACGTATCTAATACCTACTGAAAAATTAGATACAAAAAAAGTATGCTGCTCGTTTGAACCTATAAACTGGGCTATAGTCGAATGGGTTTCGTCCAGCCGGTCATAAGCATTGATTTTGTACTGATCCCCGTCATTTAAGTAATTTTTCTCAAATTCAGTTCTAAATTGGTACAAGGATTGAGACATTAACCCAACATAGGCAGTATTGAAATAAGAACATGATTTCAGGGCTGGGAAATCGTTTAGGAGGGTCATAAATAAATTAGAAAACGTACATTTACATCAAAATTAGTTTATTTAAATATATTTTGACTTTAATTTCAATTATAATTCCAAAAGCAAGTTTCGCGTTATTTTCAAGTCCACGAATTCAGTGGAAAAACAAATCAATTTAATAATTTAATGCCAAAGACCCTCGGACAAATCAAGTATGAGTAAAAAACCAAAGCTGACCCTTATCGCTGCGATTGATGAAAATCGCGTTCTTGGAAAAGACAATCAATTGATCTGGCATTTGCCTGAAGATTTGAAGCGTTTTAAACGATTAACGACAGGTCATGCCATCATTATGGGAAGGAAAACTTTTGAATCGTTACCCAAAGCCTTGCCCAATCGGCACAATATTGTGATCACCAGAAACCATGAATTCAACCAGGAGGGAGTAACTGTTTGTCACTGCCTTCAAGAAGCTATTGAGCAAACTGGCGATGACGAACAACCCTTTATCATAGGAGGGGGTCAGATATATGAACAAGCACTGGGTATGGCAACGGTAATTGAACTTACAAAAATTCACGCTCAATTTGAGGGGGATGTTTTTTTCCCAAGGATCAATCCCTTGGAATGGAAAATTGAAAAAGAAGAGTTTATTGAAAACAAGGAATTCGACTATTCCTTTATTACCTATTCAAAAAAATAAATTACATATGAAGGCATATGTATTTCCAGGTCAAGGTTCTCAATTTGTAGGCATGGGAAAAGATCTGTTTGATAGATATGAAGAAACAAAAAAAATATTTAAAACTTCTGATAAAATTTTAGGATTTAAAATTTCAGAAATTCTTTTGAAAGGAAGCAAAGAAGCCCTCCAGCAAACCCGTGTTACCCAACCGGCAATCTACATTCATTCTGTGATTAGTGCTATGATGATTGAGGATCAACAGAAACCTGATGCGGTTGCGGGCCACTCTTTGGGTGAGTTCTCAGCATTGACCGCTGCAGGAATCATTGATTTTGCTTCAGGTCTTCAGCTGGTATCACAAAGGGCTGAAGCAATGCAAAAAGCGTGTAACCTTAGTGAAGGAAGTATGGCTGCAGTTTTAGGCCTCGAGGATGAACAGGTAGAAACCGTCTGTAAAAAAATTATGGGTACAGTCGTTGCTGCCAATTACAATTGTCCAGGTCAATTGGTAATTTCCGGTACCAAAGAATCGATAGCTCTGGCCTGCGAGGCACTAAAAGCCGAGGGCGCAAGAAGGGCTTTAATTTTGCCCGTTGGAGGCGCATTCCACTCCCCCCTTATGGAACCTGCAAGAGAGGAATTGGCCAATGCCATAAACAATACAAAATTTACAAAACCCGTGTGCCCTATATACCAAAATACAGTTGCAAAACCAGTAACAGATCCCGATGAAATTCAGAAAAATTTGATTGATCAGTTGACCGCCCCTGTAAAATGGACCCAATCTGTAAATGCAATGAAAATCGACGGGATATCGGATTTTATTGAAGTAGGGCCAGGCAAAGTACTCCAAGGACTGATCAAGAAAATTTACTCAGAAGCAATCACCTCGTCTTCAAACGGCTAATATTTAGTCCAAAAATTCTTTGACAGTGTCGGTGATAAAATCGATTTGGTCATCTGCTAATTCTGTGTGCATTGGTAGAGAAATTACTTGTTGAACAACTTTATTAGTTACTTTAAAATAGGACTCTTTATATCTATCACTTTTATAAGCTTTTTGAAGATGTAATGGAACTGGATAGTAAATGCCAAATGGAATATCTCTTTCATTCAAATATTTAGCAAG
>MDTG01446887.1_pt1 | contig 23051 bp, 19 predicted proteins | sample 811421 | NCBI WGS metagenome assembly MDTG01 (sample SAMN05326645, study PRJNA326480) | marine metagenome | isolation source: seawater | place: Pacific Ocean: South East | collected 2011
CTGCTCCCAGCCGAGAGCCCCTACGCGAGCCTCTGCTCGGCGTGGCTCTCCGAGCAAGTGGGCGACCACCAGGGGGCGAGCGAGCAGCTGGAGCTCGCCGCGCGCGCCTCCTTCCCCCTCAGCGCGCTCGAGCAGATGATCTCGCTCGCGGGCGCGCGCTTCTACGGCAGCCAACAGCGCTGGCGCGCGGTCCTGGTCCACACCACCCGCGGTCTCCAGGCGCCGGAGATCCCCTCTCGCCTGCGCTTCGGCCTCTCCTTCCTGCACGGGGTCGCCGAGCTCGAGTCAGGCGGCAAGCCAGAGCGGGCCCTGGTCTACCTGGAGGGTGCGCTCGAGGCGGGGGAGGCCTTCCCGCTGCCGGTCTCGCAGCGACGCGCGGTCCTCGCGGCCAAGGCGCGCGCGCACGCGGCCCTCGGGGACGAGGCCGCGGCCGCGCGCGCTCGCGAGGAGGCGCGGGCCCTCGAGGCCGCGGCGCAGCCCCGCTGAGTCCGCGCCCTGCCCGAAAGCAGAGCGGGCGCCCGCAGCTACGCTGGGGCGCCCGTCGAGGTCGGTCAGCTCGCGCTGGTCCGAGCCTACTCCTGCTCCTTGAGGGGCAGGAACTGGCCCTCGTCCGGGTCATAGGCGAACACGGCGCCGGTCTCGATCTTGTAGACCCAGCCGTGCAGCTTGAGGGCCTTCTTGCTCAGCGCGACCGCGACCGCGGGGTGGGTCTTGAGGTGCTCGAGCTGGACGAGGACGTTCTCCTCGACGCAGGCGGTGAGCTTCTTGCCGAAGTCGTCGTCGAGGTGCTTGTAGTTCTCCTTGATGATCCGGCGGGTCGCCTCGGCGTGCTGGAGCCAGCCGCCCACGGCGGGGAGCTCCGCGACCTTGTCCGGCTCGAGGAGCCCGGTCATGGCGCCGCACTGGCTGTGGCCGCAGATCACGATGTCGGTCACCTTCAGGGCCGCGACGGCGTACTCGATCGTGGCCGCCTCGCCGATCCCGCCCGCGCCGAAGGCCGGGATGATGTTGCCCGCGTTCTGGAGCTCGAACAGGTCGCCCGGCTCGGACTTCGTGATGATCGAAGGCACGACGCGCGAATCGGAGCAGGTGATGAACAGCGTCTGGGGGTTCTGGCCCTTGCTCAGCTGCGCGAAGAGCTCTTCCTTCTCGGGGAAGATGTTCCGCTGGAACTCGTGAACGCCCTTGACGAGCCTTTGCATGAGGAACTCCTAATGACCGTGGGCGCGGATTGTGCCCGGGGCGCGCTGCGAGCGCAATGGGACGGCGTTGGCTCGCTTACTGGGGCGGCCTAGGACTGAGGCGGCCTAGGATCATCCTGGGCGTCCTCGGCGCGACCGGGCTCGCTAGCCCGCTCTTCATGTGCTGTAGAGCGGGCTAGCCCTCGAAGCGGCGGCGGATGACGCGGACCGCGAAGGCGAAGCAGAGCGCGTCGAACACCAAGAGCAGCAGGGCCGAGATCGCCCAGTCCTTGCTCAGCCAGGCGCTGGCCGACTCCGCGAAGAAGGCCGCCCGGATCGGCTCGATGGCGTGGGTCATGGGGTTGAGCTGCGCCACGCTCGCCATCCACTGGGGCATCGCGTCGAGCGAGACGAAGGTCGGGCTGAGGACCAGGAAGGGCGTCAGCAGGAACCCGGTGATCGCGAAGAAGATCGAGTGGTGGGGGAACACGAAGGCCAGGGCCAGGCTGAGGACCGAGATCCCGGCCGCGAGCAGGGCGCCGAACACGACGAGCACCACCGGCGCGAGCAGCCAGGCCTCGGGGCGGACGCCGAGCGCGACGGCGACCACGCTGATGATCCCGACCTGGATCAGGCTGTAGAGGATCACGTAGAGGAAGCGCGCGGCCACGATCGAGAGGCGCGAGACCGGGGAGGCCAGCACCTTGTCCATGAAGCCCGTCTCGCGGTCGAACACGACCGGGATCCCGCCCAGGATCGAGTTGACCAGGATCGTGAACACCGCGATCCCCGAGAACAGGAAGGTCAGGTAGTCGGTCGTCTGGAAGCGCTCCCGCATCAGCTGCTGCAGCTCGCCCGCGTCGTTGACTACGTGGTGTAGCAGAGGCCCGACCAGGGTCAGCAGGATCATGGGCTGCAGGATCCCGAGCATGAGCGACATGCGGTCCTTGCGCAGATGGATCAGCCAGCGCTGAGTCTGACCCCAGGTGTCTGCGACCAGGCTCATGCTTCGTCTCCGTCCCGAATGTCGTGTCCGGTGATCTTGAGGAACACGTCGTCGAGGCCGGGCGGACCGAAGCTGAGCGAGCGCGGCGGCTCGCCGGTCTCCTGCTCCAGCCACTCGGCGACGCGCGGAGCCAGCTCGCGGCCCGAAGGGGTCACGAAGAGCAAGGCGCGGCCCCGCTCCTCCAGCTGCTCGACGCCTGCGAGGGCCGCCAGCTTGGTCCGCTGCTCCTCGCTCAGCTCGACCCGACCCAGCTCGGCCTTGACCCGCTCGCCCCCGTAGGCGGCCTTGAGCTCGGCGCTGGTGCCCGCGGCCTGGATCTCGCCGTGGTCGATGATCGCGATCCGATCCGAGAGGTGGTCCGCCTCCTCCATGTCGTGGGTCGTCAGCAGGACCGCCGTGCCTTCGGCCCGCAGCTCGGCCACGAAGCTCCAGATCCGGTAGCGGGTCTGAATGTCGAGCCCGAGCGTCGGCTCGTCGAGGATCAGCAGCTTGGGCCGGTGCAGCAGGCCGCAGGCGATATCCAGCCGCTTCTTCATGCCGCCCGAATACTTGCGGATCGAGTCGCCGGCGCGATCGCTCAGGCCGACGACCTCGAGCAGCTGATCGACCCGCGCGCCGAGCTCGGCCTTGGGCACCCGATAGAGGCGGGCCGAGAGCTCGAGGTGCTGGCGGCCCGTCAGGTGTCGGTCGAGGGCCAGCTCCTGCGGCACGTAGCCGAGCAAGGCCCGCGCGGCGTCGGGCTCCTTGCTCACGTCGTGGCCGCACACGACCACGCTGCCGGCGCTGGGGCGGAGGAGGGTGACCACGATCCGGATCGTGGTCGTCTTGCCGGCGCCGTTGGGGCCAAGGAGCGCGAAGATCTCGCCGGGCTGGATCTCGAAGGAGATCCCCCTCACGGCTTGGATTCCGCCCTTGTATTCCTTGGCCAGCGCGTCGACGCGCAGCGCTGGAGTGGTGTCGCTCATGGGGCGGGGATCATAGCCCCGCCCCCTTGCTCCGCGAGGCGTCAGCGCGGACCCTGTGCCCGTGATCTTGTTGCTCGACGTGATGGACACCCTCGTCTACGACCCCTTCCACGAGGAGGTGCCGGCGCTCTTCGGGTTGACCTTGCCCGAGCTCCTGGCCCAGAAGACCCCCGACACCTGGCAGCGCTTCGAGACCGGCGACTACGACGAGGAGACCTTCGCGGCCCGCTACTTCGCGGACGGGCGCGCCCTCGACCTGGCCGCGTTCCGCGAGACGCTGCGGCGGGCCTACCGCTTCCTGCCCGGCGTGGAGGCGCTCCTCGAGGAGCTGCGCGCGGCGGGCGTCGCGATGCACGCGCTGAGCAACTACCCGCCCTGGTATCGCCTGATCGAGGAGGAGCTGCGCCTCTCGCGCTTCCTCGAGTGGAGCTTCGTCAGCTGCGACACCGGAGTGCGCAAGCCCGACCCGCGCGCCTACACCGGCCCGGCCGAGCGGCTGGGCGTCGCGCCCGGCGAGTGCTTGTTCGTGGACGACCGCGAGCGGAACGTGGCGGGGGCCAAGGCGGTGGGAATGGACGGGCACCGCTTCCTCGGCGCTGAGGACCTGCGCGCGGCCCTCGTGGCTCGCGGGCTGCTGGAGGACGCGTGACCGAACGGCTCTACGAAGGCGCCCCGCTGCGGGTGGCCGCCGACGCGCGCTTCAGGGCGCGCCTGGTCCGCGCCGAGCCCGACGCGGCGGGGGCGCGGGTCGTCCTGGACCGGACCCTCTTCTACCCGACGGGAGGCGGCCAGCCGACGGACCTCGGCCAGCTGGGCGGCGTCGAGGTGCTCGAGGTCGTCGAGGAAGGCGAGGAGGTCGTCCACCGGCTGGCCGACCCGGCGGCGGCCGCCTGGGAGGCGGGGCGCGAGCTCGAGGGCCAGGTCGACCTCGCGCGGCGGCGCGACCACATGCAGCAGCACTCGGGGCAGCACCTGCTCTCGGCCCTGCTGATCCAGCGGCTGGGGGTCGAGACGCTCTCCTTCCACCTGGGCGCCGAGGAGGCCACGATCGACGTCGCGGCGGACTCCCTCGAGTCCGCGCGGGTGGCCGAGGTCGAGCGCGCGGTCAACGCGGCGATCCAGGCCGATCACCCGGTGCGAGCCGAGGTGTTCCTGGGCGAGGTCGCCGAGGCCGAGGCCCTGAGCTTGCGCAAGGCGCCCGACGAGAAGGCGCTCCGCTCGCCGCGCGGCCTGCGGGTCGTGACCCTGACGGGGGAGGACGAGCCCCTGGATCGGGACGCCTGCTGCGGGACCCACGTGGCTCGCCTGGGCGAGCTGGGCAGCCTCGTGATCCTGGGCTGGGAGCGGAGCCGCAAGGGCCAGACCCGGCTCCGCTTCGCGGTCGGCGGGCGCGCGACCCGGGCCGTGCGCGAGCGCCTCGACGCGCTGAGCGCGGCCTGTCAGGCCTTGACGACCGGGCACCGCGACCTGCCCGCGCGCACGCTGGGCTTGCTGGAGCAAGCCAAGGAGGCGCGCAAGGAGCTCGACCGCCTGGCCAAGCAGGCGGCCCTCGCGGCGGGCGAGTCCCTCGGTCGCCAGGACGCCGCCGACGAGGCTCGCTTCCGCGTCGCGCGCTGCGAGGGCGCGGCGGGGGCGCTCAAGGCCTTCGCCGGAGCCTACGTGGCGGCGCACCCCGCAGGCGCGATCGTGGCCTATCACGCCGGGGAGCGGCTCTCGCTCGCCGTCGCCAAGGGCGAGCAGGCGCCCAGCGAGCTCGACGCCGGTGCGCTGCTGCGCGAGCTCTTGACCCCGCTCGGCGGCAAGGGGGGCGGTCCAGCGAGCTTCGCGCAGGGGGCGGCGCCGGACGCGCGCCAGGCCAAGCAGCTCGCGGCTCGCGCGGCCGAGCTGCTGGCGCAGCGCCTGAGCTGAGCGACCCGAGCCGGAGACTCTCCCGATCCGGGCACGGGCACGTCTGCTCGCGAGGCGAGGGCGTCTAGACGGGGCGCTGCAGGAGGAAAGCAAGGATCAAGGAAGGACAGGAAGGCTGCCGGGCAGGCGAAAGCAGTCGCTCGAGAAGCGCTTCGCTTCTCGAGGCCGAGATCGCAGGTCTCGCCGATTCCTCTCCTTCCTCATTTCTTGCTTTCCCTCGTAGATCGCCACGTCAAGCCGCCTCCGCCCGTCCTCGCGCCGCTCGGAGGTCAGGCCCGAGCCGGAGGGAGTCGTCAGACGAGCGCGGGCGCGGGAGAGCGGGCGCTACCAGCTGCCGCCGTGGATCAAGCGCATGGCGTGCTCGATCTTGAGGCACGAGCCGAGCGTCGCGTCCTGGTGGATCATGGTGCACACCCCGATCACGCGACCGCGCTTGTCGATCAGCGGTCCGCCGGAGTTGCCGGGGATCATGGGCGCCGAGACCTGGATCGTGCGCTCGATCTTGCGCACCTGACCGGTCGCCGGTGAGGTCTCGGCCACGCCCGCCTCGAGCACGGCGGGGCCAGCCGGGAAGCCGACCACGAGCACCTCGTCCAGGCGGTTGACCGTCGAGCTGCGCCCCGCGACGAGGGGCACCACCCGAGAGGCGTTGCGCGCGCGCAGGATCGCGAGGTCGCCGTTCCCGTGCGCGGCGTGGATTCGGATCGCCTTGACCGGCTGGCCTGGCTGGACGTCGGTCCACTCGTCGGGCGCCGTGCGGAGCAGCTCGAGGGTCCCCGTCGTGGTCGAGTAGCCGCTCTTGGGGTCGAGCTTGACCTTGCCCCCCACCTTGTGGAGGAAGCGCGTCCCGCCGCGCCAGGCGTGGATCTTGTAGCTCTCGTGATCGACCTGGATCTTCTCCTTGGCGATCCTGAGCGCGAGCTTGCGGAACTTCCAAGGCTCGACCACGTGCTTGTTGGTCACGATGTCGCCCTGGGAGCTGGCGAAGAACCCGGTCCCGAAGCCGCCGAGGTTCACGACGCTCCCGTCGGGCTTCTTGCCGGTCAGCTCGACGGCGATCAGCAGGACCGAGGGGCTGACGGTGCGCTCGATCTGCTGCCAGGTCGAGTCCCCCTGGCTGCGGTCCTGGCGAGCGCTTCGCAGCTGGGTCTCGAGCTGGGCCAGGCGCTTCTCGCCCTCGGACAGGCGCTGCTTCTTGCGCTCGAGCTCCTGCTCGAGGCGGCGGACCTTGGCCTTGGCGCCCTTGAGCTCCTGCTCGGCGGAGTCGCGCCCCTCCGCGCGCCCCTCGGTCCGAGCGCGCTCCCCGATCTGCTCGACCTGGAGCTTGAGGCTGGTGACCTGCTTGGTCGCCTCCGTGGCGCGGGCGCGGGCTTGCTCGAGCTCGTCCTCGAGCTGGGTGTAGTCCAGGTAGAGGAAGCCGAGCAGGAACAGGCTGACGAGCACCAGGGCCCCCAGCAGCACCGTGATCGCCGTGTTGAGCGGGCTGGCGGTCGGGGGGCGCGGGACCGCGGCCGGGGGCAGGTCCGAGTGGCGCCGGCTGGGGTCGTGCTCTCGCTCGCGCTCCCCGAGGACGGCGATCGCGATCTCGGGCTCGGAGGGGGCGCGCTTGCGCTTGCCCGGCTTGGGGGGCGGGGCCTTGGGACGCTCGCCGGAGCTCTCCGAGATCTTGGGCTCGTTCAGCTTGAAGCGCATCACGGGGCCCTTCTTGCCGAAGCGGAGCACGTCTCCGTCCTTCAGGCGGGCGTTGTGCGCGCGCTCGTCGTTGACGTAGGTCCCGTTGGTGCTGCCCTGGTCGATGACCCAGAACTCGTCGCCGCGGAGGCGGATCTCGGCGTGCTCCCAGCTGACGCCGGCCTCGTCGAAGATCAGCTCCCCCTCGTCGTTACGGCCCACCCGGACCACTTCGAGCTGCTCGAAGTGATCGACGACGCCGGCGCGGGCGCCCTTGAGGTGGTCCAGCCAAAACTCAGGCATTGAGGGGATGTCTCCGTGGCGGAGTATAGCGGTGGGAGGGGGCGGACGCACCGCCTCCGTCCAGGAGCCGCCAAACGCCGCCCCCTCGCTCGGCGTAGAGGTGATCGAGGCCCATATCCGTGAACCCGACCCGGCAAACGCCCCCCTTCGTCCTCCTGCTCGTCAGCGCGCTCTTCGGCGCCCTGATCTCGGGTGCGCTGCTGCGCCCCGACCCGGGCGTCCAGCGGGCCGAGGCCGGGGGTCAGGGCCAGGGAGACTCCGCGCGCTCGCTCTCGCGCTCCTTCCAAGCCGCGGCGCGCACGGCGCGCCCCTCGCTCCTCAACATCACGACCGAGCGCTGGGAGCAGCGCGGCGGGCCCTTCGTGCGCATGCTCGAGAACATGCTCGACCAGAAGGGGGGCGCCAACCGGACCCTCGAGCGCTCCTACGGGACCGGGTTCATCGTGGACGAGGCGGGCGTGGCCCTGACCAACCACCACGTGGTCGAGAACGCCAAGCGGGTGCTGGTGCGCCTCCACGACGGCAGCGAGGTCAGCGCCCGGGTGCTGGGCACCGACCCCCTGACCGACCTCGCCGTCCTCGAGCTGCCGCCCCGGGAGCAGGCCTACGTGCCGGTCCAAATGGGCACGGCCGACTCGCTCGAGGTCGGCGACTGGGTCCTCGCGGCGGGCAACCCCTTCGGCCTCGATCAGACGGTGACCGCCGGGATCGTCTCGGCCAAGGGGCGCTCGCGGATGGGGATCGCGACCTACGAGGACTTCATTCAGACCGACGCCGCGATCAACCCGGGCAACTCGGGCGGGCCCCTGCTCGACCTCTCGGGCCGCGTGGTGGGCGTCACGACCGCGATCGCCTCCCGCTCGGGCGAATACTCGGGGATCGGCTTCGCGATCCCGATCGGGATGGCCCAGGAGGTCGTGGCCGAGCTGCGCGAGCGCGGCCGCGTCAGCCGCGGCTGGCTCGGCGTCGGGATCCAGGAGGTCGAGCCCGAGGTGCTGCGGCGGCTCGGCTACGGCAACGTGGGCGGGGCCCTGCTCTCGCGCGTGATGCCCGAGAGCCCCGCGGCGCAGGCGCAGCTCCAGGCGGGCGACCTGATCGTCTCCATCGACGGCCAGCCGCTCAGCGACGGGCAGCACCTCAGCCACCTGATCGCCGAGGTCGAGGTCGGCAAGACGGTCAAGCTCGAGGTCTTGCGCGAGCGTCAGCGCCTCGTGCTGGAGGCCCTGGTCGTGGAGCGCCCCGACACGCCGACCGGCCCGCCCGTCAGCAAGGACGAGCCCGAGAGCCGCGACGTGGGGATCAGCGCGCGCCTGCTGACCCCCGAGCTGGCCCGCTTCTTCGGCTTCGACCACGACCCCGAAGAGCCGGCCGTCGTGATCGCGGCCGTCGACCCGGGCAGCCTGGCCGCCCAGCACGGGATTCGTCCGGGCATGATCCTGCAGCAGGTCGAGCGCAGCCCGATCCGCTCGCTCGAGGACCTCGAGCTAGCGCTCAAGGCCGCGACCCTGGCCAAGCGCGGGATCCTGCTCCGCGTCTGGGACGGGCGCTCTTCCAACGCGGTGCTGCTCAGGTAGGAGCTAGCTCCCGCAGGCGCAGGCCTCCGCGCTGCCGCCGCCCTTGTCGCAGCCTTCGCAGGCGCAGGCCTCGGGCTTGCAGGTGCAGGCCTCATCGCTGGTGCAGGCGCAAGCCTTCTCAGCGGGGGCGGCCTCTTCGGCGGGCTGGCTGCTGGCGCAGCCCATGAGCGCTCCGGCGAGCAGCAGCGCGGCGATGGTTCGCATGGTGATCCTCCTGGCGGAGTGTGGATAGCTCGCGAGCCGCTTGCAAGGAACGTGGCTCGCGCAGCTGCAATCGGCCCCTAAGGTCGTGCCCATGGACGCCTTCGACCTCCAGCTTCACATCGACCCGGGTCTGGTCCACCGGATCCTGGACCAGTTCGCGCTCAGCCCGAGCGGAGCCCACGGCGCCACGCACTGGGCGCGCGTGCTCGCCAACGGGACGCGGCTCGCGGCCCAGACCGGGGCGCGGGTCGAGGTCGTGCAGCTCTTCGCGCTCTTTCACGACGCGCGCCGCATCAACGAGGGCGCCGACCCCGAGCACGGACAGCGCGGCGCGGACCTGGCCCGCGAGAAGCTGGGCGCCTGGTTCGAGCTCAGCGCCGCGGACATGGACCGGCTCTACGACGCCTGCGCCTATCACTCGGACGGCCGGACGGACCACCCCGACGTGACGGTCCAGACCTGCTGGGACGCCGACCGCCTCGACCTGCCCCGGGTCGGCGTGAGCGTCGACAAGCGCTACCTGTGCACCCTGGCGGCCAAGCAGCGCGAGCTGCGCGAGTGGGCCGGGGAGCGGGGGAGCCGCCTGCTCGTGCCCGACTTCTACCGGGACGAGTGGGGCCTGAGCTACACGCCGCCGAAGTGGGCCCGCGCGCGCTAAGGCTCGCCCTCGCCTCGGCAGGGGGCTTCCCTGTTTACGGAGCGACGCTCGGCTGGCACCGTCACGACCTTCACGGAGAGAGACATGCGCAACCCCAAGCCCTGGCTCCTGCTCGCGCTGATCGGCGCCTGCCTGGCGGGCGCCTGGCGGGGCAACCCCGCCGCCCTCGCCCAGAGCGCGCCCGCGATCCGCTACGACCAGGCCTTCTGGCAGCGCTGGTCGGACGGCAAGGCCGAGGTCGCGGGTTACGAGCTGCGCTTCGCGCGCTACGGTCAGGAGCGCGCGGGGACCGCCGTCGCGATCGTCGTCAAAGAGGACTTCAGCGAGGCCGACCGGGTCAAGGCGGACGGGATCGGCGCCGGCACCTTCCCGGTGTTGAAGCTGAACCTGCTCAAGGACTTCCCGACCGGGGTCTACGACTACCACCTGATGCTCTCGACCTTCGTCGGACTCAAGGCCGCGAATGGGCTGCCCGCCGGCGCCACCAACAAGGTCTCCTTCAGCGCGCAGGAGTGGTGCGGACACGTCTACCAGCAGCTCCTCTTTGGGCCTCGGGCCGTCGAGGACACGCTGCACAGCTACTTCCAGAGCGAGGGCAACCGCGCGCGCAAGGTGAAGGGTGAGCCTGGCGGGCTGAGCGAGGACGCGCTCTTCCTGTGGGCGCGCGGGCTGGCGGCGCCGGCCCTCGAGCCGGGGCAGCGCCGCCAGGTGAAGCTCTTCAGCTCGCTGCAGGAGGCGCGCCTCGCCCACCGCGCCGCGGGCTGGGTCGACGCCACCCTGTCACGCGCCGCCCAGCCGGCCTCGGTCGAGGTCGGGGCGGGGACCTTCGAGGCCGACGTGTTCGAGGCCAAGCTCCCAGGCCGGAGCTGGACCTTCTGGGTCGAGCGAAGCGGCGCGCGGCGGCTGCTGCGCTGGAAGAACGGGCGCGAGACCGGCTCGCTGCTCAAGAGCGTGCGCATGCCCTACTGGAGCCTCTCGGGGCGGGGGAACGAGCGCTTGCTCGAGCAGCTGGGCCTGAAGCCCCGCCCGCCGCGGACGCCCTAAGATCGACCTAACTCACTTGAATTCAACGCCTCACGAACTTTCCTGACGGGTTGTCAGATTCTGACGACTGGTCTAGGTTGTGCGCCATGGCACCCACTCGCAAGCAACGTGAGATCGCGGCGCGCCACCAGCGGATCCTGGCTGCGGCGCGCGAACAGCTGCTCGAGGGCGGCTACCTCGGCCTCAGCATGGACAAGCTGGCGGCCGCGGTGGAGTACTCCAAGGGCACGATCTATCAGCACTTCTCCTGCAAGGAGGAGGTGGTCGCGACCCTCGCGCTCGAGACGGCGCGGGTCCGGCTGGGCCTCTTCGAGTGCGCCGCGACCTTTCGCGGGCGGCCGCGGGAGCGAATGCTGGCGGTCGGGATCGCGGCGGACCTCTTCCTGGAGCACTTCCCGGATCACTTCCGCGTCGAGCAGATCGCGCGCGGGGCCGTGCGCGAGAAGGTCTCCCCCGAGCGCCAGCGTGAGCTGGCCTCCTGCGAGCAGCGCTGCATGCAGATCTGCGCGGGCATCGTGCGAGACGGCGTAGCCTCGGGCGACCTGGACTTGCCGGCCGAGGTCAGCCCCGAGGAGCTCTCCTTCTCGCTCTGGTCGAGCTCCTTCGGGGTGTTCACCATCGTGACCAGCGGCGCCTTCCATCTCGAGGACATGGGCATCGCCGAGCCGCTGCTGGCGCTGCGCAAGGGCCAAAACCGCATGCTCGACGGCTTCGGCTGGCGCCCCTTGACCGACGAACACGACTACGAGGCCAGCGCCGCGCGAATCCGCGCCGAGGTCCTCGACGAGGTCCTGGTGACCCTGCGGGAGGAGACCCTGTGAGCGACCCAGCTGCTCTTGCTGCCCCGGATTCGACGAAGCGTCAGACTCTGACGCCTCGTTCGCTCGCGCTGGGCGTGCTCTGCCTGGGCGGCCTGGCGGGCGCCCTCTTCCTGGTCCTGCCCGCCGAGGGGCAGGAGCCCGCGGCGGCCAGCCGCGCGACCCCCGTCGAGGTCCTTCTGGCCGAGCCGGTGTCGGCCTACGTGACCACGCGCGCCTACACCGGGCGCCTGCGCCCGACCCGCGCCGAGGACCTGGCCTTCGTGCTCGCCGGCGAGCTGCGCGAGGTCCTGGTCAGCGAAGGCCAAGTGGTCGCCGAGGGCGAGCTCCTGGCGCGCCTCGATCGCCGTCGACTCGACGCGCGGCGCGCGCGCCTCGAGGCAGCCCACCGCGCGGCCGAGGCGCGGCTGGCCGAGCTGCGCGCTGGCCCGCGCCGGGAGACGATCGCGGCCGCCCGGGCCCGGGTCGCCGCCGCCGACGCCCAGCTGGCCCTGGCCAAGGTCAAGGAGACTCGCCGCCACGAGCTCCATGAGGCGGGCGTCGTGACCCGCGAGGAGCTGGACGAGTTCCGCCACCTGCGCGAGGCGCGCGTGGCCGAGCGGGACGCGCTGGCGCGGGCCCTCGACGAGCTGCTGGCCGGGACGCGCAAGGAGCAGCTCGCGGCGGGTGAGGCCAGCGTGGCCGAGCTGGCGGCGCAGCTCGCCGAGCTGAGCGTCGAAGCCGAGCAGCGTGAGCTGCGCGCGCCCTACGCGGGGACGGTCGGGGCCGTGGGCGCCGAAGAGGGCGCGATCCTGCAGGCGGGCCAGCCGGTGCTGCGCTTCGTCGAGCGGGCCCCCTTGGAGGCCTGGGTCGGCGTCCCCCCCACCCAGATCGCGCCCCTCGCGCTCGGGAGCGAGCAGCTCCTGCTCTGCGAGGGCCAGCGCATGCCGGCCACCGTCAGCGCGCTCTTGCCGGAGCTGGACCCCGTGACCCGGACGCGGACCGTCGTGTTGCGCCTGCGCGACGCCGACGCCCCGGTCGTCCCCGAGCAGGTGATCCGGCTGGTGGTCCGCGAGCGCCACGAGGCCGCGGGCGTGTGGCTGCCGCTCTCGGCGCTCTCCGAGGGCGAGCGGGAGGTGTGGACCTGCTTCGTGCTGGAGGAGGGCCAGGAAGGTCCGCAGACGCGGCGCTCGCTGGTTCAGGTCCTGGCGGTCGAGCCCGAGCGGGCGCTCGTGAGCGGGCTCGAAGGCGGGGAGCGCGTCGTCGCTAGCGGCGCTCACCGCCTGGTGGCCGGCCAGCGGGTCGAGCCGCTCCCGTGAAGACGCTCTTCTATCGCTATCCGCGCCTGCTGATCCTGGCGCTGGTCCTGATCGTGGTCGCGGGCGCCTCGGCCTACGCGGTCTTGCCGCGGGCGGAGGACCCCAGCCTGAGAGGGCGGGTGGCGCGGGCCGTGGTCCGTTACCCCGGCGCCGACTCGGCCCGGGTGGACGCGCTGGTCGCCGAGCCCCTCGAGCAGGAGCTGCTCGAGGTGCCCGAGATCAACAAGCTGATCACGACCAGCCGCGCGGGCGTGGCCTTGGTCTTGATCCAGCTGGCCGACGAAGTGACCGAGACCGCCGAGGTGTGGACGCGGGTCCGCGCCAAGCTCGACGACGCCGAGCGGGCCTTCCCCCCGGGCGCGAGCGACGTCGACTTCGAGGAGCAGGAGATCCAGGCCTACACGCTGATCACCGCGATCCGCCACGAAGGCGAGGGGCCGGCGGACCTGGCGGCGATGGGTCGCCTGGCGCGCGCCCTGCGCGACCGGCTGCGCCGTGTGCCGGGCACCGAGGAGGTCGAGCTCTGGGGCGCGGTCCCCGAGGAGATCCTGGTCGACGTCTCGCCCTCGGTCCTGAGCTCGCTCGGCCGCAGCGCCAGCGACCTGGCCGCCGAGCTGGCCCGCAGCGACGCCAAGGTCAGCGCCGGCACGCTCCACGGCCCCTCGACCGACCTCTTGCTGGAGGTCACGGGCGAGCTGGACTCGCTGGCGCGGGTCAAGGGCGTGCCCGTGCGCCAGGCCAGCGACGGGCGCGTGCTGCGCCTGGGCGACGCGGCCCGCGTCCGGCGCGGCGCGGCGGACCCGGCCGACGAGCTGGCCCTGATCGGCGGGCAGCCCGCGATCGTGGTCGCGGCGCGCATGGCCGAGGGGCGCCGGATCGACCGCTGGGCGGTCAAGGCCAAGCAGGCCCTGAGCGAGTTCCGGCGCGAGCTGCCGCGTCAGCTCACGCTCCCGGTCGTGTTCGACCAGGCGCGCTACACCGACGCCCGACTGGCCGAGCTGCAGGGCAACCTGCTGGCGGGCGTGCTGCTCGTGATCCTGGTCCTGGTCGTGCTCATGGGCTGGCGCTCGGCGCTCCTGGTCGGGCTGGCCCTCCCGCTGACCAGCCTGCTCGTGCTGGCGGGCATGCGCTTGCTCGAGGTGCCCCTGCACCAAATGAGCGTGACGGGGCTGATCATTGCGCTGGGCCTGTTGATCGACAACGCGATCGTGATGGTCGACGAGGTCGAGGAGCGCTTGCGCAGCGGCCTCGCGCCGGCCCAGGCGATCTCCGCCAGCGTCGGGCACCTGGCCGTGCCCCTGCTCGGCTCGACCCTGACCACGGTCTTGGCCTTCATGCCGATGGTGCTGATGCCCGGTCCCGCGGGCGAGTTCGTGGGCGCGATCGGCCTGAGCGTGACCCTGGCCCTGATCGGTTCGCTCTTCCTGGCGCTCACGATCGTGCCCACCCTGCGCGTGCTCCTGGACCGCGGCCAGCCGGCCGCGGCCGAGCCGGGGGAGGCCGAGCGCGAGGACGCCCCCTGGTGGCGGGGCGGGCTCAAGACCCCGGGCCTGCTGCGGGTCTACCGCGCCGCGCTGGGGAGCCTGCTGGCGCGCCCCGGGCGCGGGGCGCTGCTGGTCGCGCTGCCGGCCCTGCTCGGCTTCGTCGCCGCGGGCGCCCTGGCGGAGCAGTTCTTCCCGCCCGGCGACCGCGACCAGGTCCCGGTCGAGCTGCGCCTGCCCTACCAGTCCTCGGTCGCCGAGACCCGCGCCGCCGCCCTCCGCGCGCGCGAGGTGCTCCTGCGCGACCCCGCCGTCGAGGACGTGCACTGGTTCGTGGGGCGGACGGCGCCCAAGTTCTACTACAACCTGATCGCCGGCCAGGACGGGGCGACCTTCTACGCCCAGGGCCTGGTCCAGCTCAAGAGCAGCGAGGAGAGCGCGCGCGTGGTGGCGGGCCTCCAGCGCCGCCTGACCCGCGAGCTGCCCGACGCGCAGGCCCTGGTCAAGCTGCTCGAGCAGGGGCCGCCCTTCGAGGCCCCCGTCGAGCTGCACCTCTACGGCCCCGACCCCGAGCGCCTGATCGCCCTCGGCGAGCAGGCCCGCGGGATCCTCGAGCGCGTGCCCGAGGTGGTCCTGACGCGCACCACCCAGGCCAGCGGTCGCCCGCAGCTGACCCTGGCCCTCGACGAGGAGCACGCGCGCCTGTTGGGCGTGAGCCCGACCGAGGTCGCGAGCCAGCTCGAGGGCGCCCTGCGCGGCGCCCGCGGGGGGACGCTCCTCGAGGGCAGCGAGGAGGTCGCGGTCCGGGTCCGGGTCGAGGAGCGCGCGCGCCAGACGATCGGCGGGCTGGAGTCGACGGGCGTGTTCGGCGCCCTCCGCCCCGGGACGGACGCCCGCCGGGCCGCGCCGGTCTCGGCGCTGGGTCAGCTGCAATTGACGCCCGCCAAGGGCTCGCTCCAGCGGCGCAACGGCGAGCGGATCAACACCGTGCAGGGCTTCGTCCGCGCGGGCGTGCTCCCGAGCACGGTGCTCTCGGCCTACCTGGCGGCGCTCGAGCGCGAGGGCTTCGAGCTCCCCAGCGGCTACCGCTTCGAGGTCGGCGGCGAGTCCAACGAGCGCGACCAGGCCGTGGGCAACCTGCTGGCCTCGGCCGGCGTGCTCCTGGTGCTGATGATCGCGACCCTGGTCCTCTCCTTCCGCTCCTTCCGCCAGGCAGCCGTGATCGGCGCGGTGGGCTTGCTGGCGGTCGGCCTGGCCATGGCCTCGCTCTGGACCTTCCGCGCGCCCTTCGGCTTCATGGGGATCGTGGGGACGATGGGCCTGATCGGCGTCGCGATCAACGACGCGATCGTGGTCCTGGCCGCGATCCGGGAGGACCCGGCGGCCTCCCAGGGCGACGCGCGGGCGGTCCAGGCGGTCGTGATCCGCTCGACCCGCCACGTGGTCGCGACGACCCTGACCACGATCGCGGGCTTCGTCCCGCTCCTGGTCGCGGGCGGCGCCTTCTGGCGCCCGCTGGCCGTCACGATCGCGGGCGGCGTCGCGGGCGCGACGCTCCTGGCGCTGACCTTCGTCCCCTGCGCCTTCCTGGTCCTGATCCGGCTCGGAATGCACTGCCCGGTCCGCGCCGCCGCCGCGGAGCTGGCCGCCCAGTGAGGCTCGACCCGCGTCACGTCCCACGACGCGCCCCTCGAGCGGATCGAGCGAACGCAGAGCTTCGTGGAGAAGCGGCTCGTCGGCGAGGCCGTCTCTCGTGACTCACTCGCAGAGGACGTAGGCGCAGGTGCAGCGCCGTCGCTGGTCGGCCACGCCTTCGCTCCGCTTGGAGCTCTCTGCGCAATCTCTGCGTCCTCCGCGTCCTCTGCGATGAACCGAAGATCCAGGGCGACGACGCACCAGCGACAGCTCGAGACGGGCTGCCTTCCTTGAAAGCGCGAAACTCCAGTCCAGGGCTGCGCTTGCAAAGCCAAGGTTAATCCCACGCCCAAATTCCGGCGTGGGACTCACCTGGGACGAAACGAAGCGCGGCCAGCAGGAGTTAGCGCCGGGTGGCGATGGGCACCGGGCGTGCAATGGGGGCGAGCAACAACTCCAAACCTCGCAGCGGATCGCCCTCGGGCTCGATCCGCGCCCCCCTCGAGAAGACACCATGCTCCGCAAGCTCATCACCGGCGCCGCCGGCGTCGTGTTCACCTTCCTCGCCGCGCTCCCCGCCTTCGCCGACAGCGAGCAGTCCTTCCAGATCGAGGGCAACGACCTCCGCCGGGGCCCCTACACCGGGCAGCTGACGCTGACCCAGCAGGACGACGGGAGCGTGGCGGCGCGCCGCCAGATCCGCTACGCCCGCGACGGCGAGGAGCAGGTCCAGAGCGGCGTGCTCGAGCAGCGCGGCGAGCAGCTGCGCGGCGTCCTGCGCGAGGCCACCGGCGCCCGCGGTCGCCTCCAGAACGAGGCCACGGCGGCCGACCTGCTCTCGGTCCAGGTCGACGCCGAGCGCGGCGTCTGCGCCGGCGCCTGCGTCGGCAACACCGGCACCAGCCGCTTCCAGGGCCAGGCGGCCCCCGCGGCGAAGGACCCCGAGCCGACCCCGGCCGTCGAGAGCGCGGACGCGCCGAGCGCCGACGACGCGGCGCCCGAGCGGACGCCCACCGTCAACGAGCGCCTGGGCGAGGAGCCGGCCCCGTCGCCGGCGCCCCGGGCCCAGCAGCCGAGCGGCGAGTCCTTCGCGGGCTATCCGATCTACGACTACGACCCCGACCTGGGGATCACCGACGTCAAGGGCGCCTACCGCGTCTCGGTCAACTGGCAGAACGAGGACGAGTTCGACGCGCTGCTCAAGAAGCTCCTCGACGACCCCAACGTGGGCAAGATCGAGGCCCTGGTCCTGGGCTACTGGGGCTACGACGCGACCGACTCGATCGAGATCCTGACCCGCCACGCCGACGACCTGGCCGGGCTCAAGGCGCTCTTCGTGGGCGACATCGACTACGACGAAGCCGAGATCAGCTGGATCCAGAACAGCGACATTGGCCCCCTGATCAACAAGCTGCCCGCGCTCGAGACCCTCAAGGTCCGCGGCGGCAACGGGCTCGGCTTCAGCGGCAAGTTCAAGCACGACAAGCTGAAGTCGATCCTGGTCGAGTCGGGCGGCACCCCGGGCTCGGCGGTCCGTGAGCTGGGCAACCTCGAGCTGCCCGCGCTCGAGAAGCTCGAGCTCTGGCTCGGCACCGACGAATACGGCGCCGACAGCACCGTGGCCGACGTCAAGGGCTTCCTCGAGGGCAAGAACTTCCCCAAGCTGAAGTATCTGGGCCTCATGAACAGCGACATCAGCGACGACATCGCGGTCGCGCTCAAGAACGCGCCGATCCTCGGCCAGCTCGAGGTGGTCGACCTCTCGATGGGCACGCTCAGCGACCGCGGCGCGCAGGCGCTGCTGGAGAACAGCAAGATCAAGGCGCTCAAGACGCTCAACCTCGAGCACCACTACATGAGCGACGCGGTCCAGCAGCGGATCGAGGCGCTCTCGCCGGTCAAGGTGATCGCCGACGAGTCGGCCCTCGACCCCGACTACCCGGACGACCGCTACACCGCCGTCGGCGAGTAGTGAGCTGGACCGGTCGTGCGGTGGATCGGCCTCGCTAACCCCGAGGGCAAGCGGATCGCCTTCTTCCAGGAGGCGCTCGCGGCCCTCGGGCAGCCGCCCGCGAGGGTGGTGTCCTGGCTCGACTTCCTGGCCGAGCCCGAGGTCCTCGCGGCCGCCCTCGCAGGGGAAGGCGGTCCGACCTCGCTCCGGATCGAGTCGACGGGCAAGAGCTTCGCCGTCGAGCGCGAGCTGATCGCGCTCGGGGCGGACGCCGAGCTCGGCGACGCGGAGCGGATCGACGCCGCTGGCGCGCGGGCGCTCGCCGAGGACAAGGGGCGCGTGCGCTTCCTCCGCCAGCGTCACGAGGGCTTCCTGGTTGCGCTGACGCGGATCGAAGCGATCCTGGCGGCCCAGCCCGAGGTCCAGGTGATGTCCCCGCCCAGCGCGATCCGACTGATGTTCGACAAGCCTCGCTGCCACGCGGCCTGCGAGGCGGCGGGCGTGCCCGTGCCGCCGGCCTTGCCGGGGCCGATCGGGAGCTACGCCGCCCTGCGCGAGGCGATGGCCGCGGCGTCCTTGCCGCGCGTGTTCGTCAAGGCCAGCCACGCCAGCTCGGCCTCGGGCGTGATCGCGCTGGCCACGCACCCCAAGGACCCGCGCAAGGTGGTCGCCACCACGACCGTGGAGCTGGTCCGCCAGGAGGGTCAGCTCTTGCTCTACAACTCGCGCAAGATCCGCCGCTACACCCGCGAGGCCGACGTGGCCGCGATCGTGGACGCGCTCTGCCGTGAGGGGGTCCAGGTCGAGGCCTGGCTGCCCAAGCTGCGCCTGGGGGGCAAGAGCTCCGACCTGCGCTGCGTCGTGATCGGCGGGCGCGCCAGCCACGTGGTCGTGCGGACCAGCGAGAGCCCCTTGACCAACCTGCACCTGCTCAACCCGCGCGGCGACCTCGAGGCCTGCCAGGCCCAGGTCGGGCCCGAGGCCTGGCAGCGGGCGATGGAGGCCTGCGAGGCCGCCTGCGCCGCGGTCGGCGCCCCGCTCTACGCCGGGGTCGACCTCTGCATGACCCGCAAGGGCGAGCGGGCGGTGCTCGAGGTCAACGCCTTCGGCGACCTGCTCCCGCGCGTGCTCGTGGACGGGCGCGACACCTACCAGGCCGAGGTGGCGGCCGCGCTGGCGGCGGCGTGAGCGAAGGAGCGCGAGACATGAACCAGATCGTGGGCACCCACGACCTGCTCTTCGTCGTGCTCGACACGCTCCGCTACGACGTGGCCAAGCAAGAGCTGGTGGCGGGGCGGACGCCCACCCTGGCGGCGCTCTTGCCCGAGGGGCGCTGGGAGAAGCGCCAGACCCCGGGCAACTTCACCTTCGCCGCCCACAGCGCCTTCTTCGCCGGCTTCCTGCCCACCCCCGCGGGCCAGGGGCCGCACCCGCGCCTCTTCGCCGCTCGCTTCCCGGGCTCCGAGTCGACGGCGCCCACGACCTGCGTGCTCGACGCGCCCGACCTCCCCAGCGGCCTGGCCGCGCGGGGCTACCGCACGATCTGCATTGGCGGGGTCGGCTTCTTCAACCTCAAGAGCCCCCTGGGCCAGGTCCTGCCGGGGCACTTTCAGGAGGCGCACTGGAGCGAGGAGCTCGGCGTGACCGACCCGCGCTCGACCGAGCACCAGGTCGAGCTGGCCCAGCGCCTGCTCGAGGGGCGCGACGAGCCGACCTTCCTGTTCATGAACGTGTCGGCGATCCACCAACCCAACGGCCACTACCTGGGCCAGGACGAGGACGACCGCGAGAGCCACGCCGCCGCGCTGGCCTACGTCGACGGCGCGCTGGCGCCCCTCTTCGCGACCTTCCGCGCGCGCAGCCGGCCGACCTTCTGTGTGGTCACCTCCGACCACGGGACCCTCTACGGCGAGGACGGCCTGCGCGGCCACCGAATCAATCACCCCCTCGTGTTGACCGTCCCCTACGCTGAGTTCGTGCTGGAGAGCGCGTGAAGCTGCTCGTGACCGAGCTCGACCGCCGCCTGCGCGGCTCGCCCTATCAGGGCTACGCCTACGCCTATCCGCACAAGACGGCCTACCGCCCCTTCGCCGAGCCCCTGCCCCTGAGCGAGGTGTGGCGCGACGAGGGCCGCGAAGCGCTCTTCCTCTACGCGCACGTGCCCTTCTGCGAGTTCCGCTGCGGGTTCTGCAATCTGTTCACCCAGACCAACCCCCAGGAGAGCCTGGTCGAGCGGTGGCTCGCGACCCTCGCGCGCCAGGTCGAGCAGACGGGGCAGGCGCTGGGCCCCGCGAGCTTCGCGCGCCTGGCGGTCGGCGGCGGGACCCCGACCCAGCTCGAGCTGCCGCAGCTGGCGCGCCTGTTCGAGCTGCTCCGCTCCCTCGGCGCGCGGCCCGAGCAGGTCCCGGTCAGCTGCGAAATGTCCCCCGACACGGTGGACCCCGACAAGCTGGCCTTGCTGCGCGAGGCGGGCGTCGACCGCGCCAGCATGGGCGTCCAGAGCTTCCTCGAGGACGAGGCCCGCGCGGCGGGGCGGCCGCAGCGCACGGCGCGGGTCGAGCAGGCGGTGGAGTGGATCCAGGCCGCGGGCTTCCCCCTGGTCAACCTGGACCTGATCTACGGCTTGCCCGGTCAGACCGAGGAGAGCTGGCTGTTCAGCCTGGCGCGCCTGGTCGAGCTGGGGCCGAGCGAGACCTTCCTCTACCCGCTCTACGTGCGCCCGCTCACGGGCCTGGGCAAGCGCGACGGAGCGGACCAGGACTACGTGCTGGGGGACCCCGAGCGCGACCCGCGCCTGCGCCTCTACCGGCTGGGCCGCGAGTTCCTGCTCGAGCGCGGCTACGAGCAGGTCTCGATGCGCCTGTTCCGCCAGCGCGGCCAGGACCTGCCCCCGGGGCCGGCCTACTCCTGTCAGCAAGACGGCATGGTCGGCCTGGGCGTGGGCGCGCGCAGCTACACCCGCGCGCTCCACTACGCGAGCGAGTACGCGGTCGGCGCCAAGGGCGTGCGCTCGATCATCGCCGACTGGGTCGAGCGCAGCGACGCCGAGCTCGCGCGCGCCGACTACGGGACCCGCCTCGACCCCGAGGAGCAGCGGCGCCGCTTCACGATCCAGTCCCTGCTCCACAGCGCGGGCCTCGACCGCGTCGCCTACCGCGCCCGCTTCGGCAGCGACCCCGAGCAGGACCTGCCCGAGCTGACCGAGCTCGAGCCCCGCGGCCTGGCGGCCTGGCAGGGCGAGGTCCTGCGCCTGACGCCGGCCGGCTTCGAGCGCAGCGACGTGCTCGGGCCCTGGCTCTACTCGGCGGCGGTCAACGAGCAAATGGCCGGCTACGAGCTGACGTGAGCGAGCTGACCCTGCTCTATCGGGGCTCGCTGATCAGCTGCAACTACGGCTGCGACTACTGCCCCTTCGCCAAGCGGCGCGAGACGCGCGCCGAAATGGAGCGCGACCGGGGCGAGGTCGAGCGCTTCGTGGCCTGGGTCAAGGGCGAAGGCCAGGCGCACCGGCTGCGGATCCTGTTCACGCCCTGGGGCGAGGGCCTGGTCCGGCCCTGGTATCAGCAGGCCCTGGCGGAGCTGAGCCGCCTCGAGCACGTGGCGCGGGTCGCGATCCAGACCAACCTGGCCTGCGGCCTGAGCTGGACCGAGGACGCCGACCGCGACGCGCTCGCGCTCTGGGCGACCTACCACCCGACCCAGGTCAGCCGCGCGCGCTTCGTGGCCCGCTGCCACGAGCTCGACGAGCGCGGCGTGCGCTACAGCGCCGGGATCGTGGGCCTGCGCGAGCACCTCGCCGACATGGAGGCCCTCCGCGCGGAGCTCCGGCCCGAGGTCTACCTGTGGGTCAACGCCTACAAGCGCGAGCCCGACTACTACGCCGAGTCGGAGCTAGCGCGGATCCGCGCCGTCGACCCGCTCTTCGACCTCAACAACGTCCGCCACGAGAGCCTCGGCAAGGCCTGCCGCGCCGGCTGGAGCAAGCTGAGCGTCGACGGCGAAGGCACGCTCCGCCGCTGCCACTTCGTCCAGGACCCGCTCGGCGACCTCTACGCGGGCGACCTCGCGCGCGTGCTCGCGCGGCGCCCCTGCCCCAACCCGACCTGCGGCTGCTACATCGGCTACGTCCACATGGACGAGCTCGAGCTCTACGAGGTCTACGGCGCCGGCGTGATCGAGCGGATCCCCGCCGAGCCCGTGTGGCAGCGCTCGCGCGCGCTGCCTCTGGCCTAGGCGCCCGAGCCCGGGCGGCGCCACACCAGGTTGACGTGGGCCCCGTTGGCGGGCGTGCAGCGCTCGAGCAGCGAGGCGCGCTCCAGCGGCAGCGCCACGCCCTCCTCGCTCAGCTCGCACACCTCGAAGCCGAGCTCGGCGCCGAGGTCGAGCAGGGCCTCGGGCGACTCGCCGGCCTCGACTTGGCCGCGGGGCCAGAACTCGACCAGGAGCGTGGCGCGGGGCGAGCGGGCCAGGGTCTGGCGCAGGCCGCGCAGGGCGCTCAGCTCGGCGCCCTGGAGGTCGAGCTTGACGAAGTCGACCTGCTCGACGCCGAGGCTGGGCAGGTGCTCGTCGAGGCGCACGGCCTGGACGCGCAGCGAGGCGGCGCCCGCTCCGGGGGGCGCGTAGCTGCGGTTGTCGCTCCGCTCGTGGGCGTCGAGATAGAAGCCCAGCTCGCCGCTCTGCTCGGCCGCCGCCAGGGGCTGGCAGTGGATCGTGCGGACCGCGTTGACCTCGACGTTGCGGGTCAGGAGCGCGTAGTTGGTCGGCGAGGGCTCGTAGGCATACACGCTGCCAGTGGGCCCGACCCGCTGCGCGAAGAGGAGCGAGAAGTAGCCAATGTGCGCGCCCAGGTCGAGCACGCAGTCGCCGGGGCGCAGGCAGGAGCTGGCGAAGCGGGTCTCGGCCGGCTCGTAGACGCCGCCGTAGAGCGAGAGGCGGAGCGCGTCCTGGGGGTCGAGGTGGAGCGTGAACTCGCCGTGGACCCCGCTCAGGACCTGGTTGCGGACCCCGGTCACCAGGCGCTCGTAGAGCGCGAGCAGGCGGGGGAAGCGGCGCAGCTGGAGCCGCTCGCCCAGCAGCGCGCGCTTGGCCCGCTGGCTGGCCGCCAAGGTCAGGTTCAAGCCTCGTCGCAGCCGCTCGCTCACGCGCCGATCCTAGCTCCTTCCTGACCGAGAACTGGCAGGGTGCTTCGTGCCCGTACCCGCGCCCGTGCCCGCGCCCGAAAGGAAGAGCACAAGGAGCTGTCGCAAACAGCGAAGGCTCCTTCGCGTTCTTGAGATGGAACGGGGAAAACTCGAAAACTGGAAAGCGCGGTGGCTGCTCAGCGGAGCTGCCTTCTTCGAGTTTTCCAGTTTTCA
>MDTG01077613.1_pt1 | contig 23049 bp, 26 predicted proteins | sample 811421 | NCBI WGS metagenome assembly MDTG01 (sample SAMN05326645, study PRJNA326480) | marine metagenome | isolation source: seawater | place: Pacific Ocean: South East | collected 2011
GTAAAAGGGCAGTATTTGTTATTTGAAGATGGTACTGTTTTTAATGTTCGAGCGCATGAAGGTTTTGTAGTCGAAATTCAGGTGAGTTAATACTGAAACTATGAAAACAGAGAAAGAAAAAATGCTTGCTGGAGAGTTGTATTTTGCCGGAGATAAAGAGCTGACGAACGAGCGATTAGTAGCGCGGGAATTATTGAAGAACTACAATAATTGCCCAGAAGATCAGCCAGAAAATTTAAAGTCGATTCTTAAGAAACTGATTCCTGAAGGCGGCAAAGGATTGTTTATCCAGCCCCCGTTTTATTGTGATTACGGTTATAATATTAAAACGAGCAAAGGAGTTTATTTTAATTTTAACTGTGTGATTTTGGACGGAATGGAAGTGAAAATTGGCTCCAGAAGTATGTTTGGTCCCAATGTGCAAATCTACACAGCCTCTCATCCACTGAATGCTAAAGAACGCGCTTCGATGCTTGAGTTTTCTAAAGCTATTGAAATTGGTGATGATGTATGGGTTGGAGGAAATGTTACGATTTGTCCAGGCGTAAAAATTGGCAGTCGTGCGGTAATTGGAGCGGGTAGCGTCGTGACCAAAAATATTCCGGAAGACGTTTTTGCTGCAGGGAATCCCTGTAAGGTTATTAAGAATATCGAGCAGTAACTCTCACTGTTTTTATTAGAAAATATATTTATGCTGAAAATATTGAATATTGGACTGTTCTTTTTTGCAAGTTCTGTGCTTTTTGGCCAGGAACTAAACCATTTAATAAAAAAGTATTCTGAAGATTCTAAATTGGAGGTTGTAAACCATTTAAGTGAAATAGATAAAGAAGAGCGGGTAGCTTTATATATAGAAGAGGAATTTATAGGGGATCTGTCGATGTATCGTACACTAAATCCTGATGAAATCCGGAGCGTTGATATAAATAAGGAAGCTTTTAAGCTTCATAATGTTAACTTTGATGGTAAAATAATTATAAGTTATAAAGAGGATTATCAGCCTGAATATATCCTAATAAAAGATTTTATTTTAGAGCAAACAGATACCGAGAATCCCATTGTGGTTCAAATAGATGAAGAGGTATTAGATTTAGATTATGCTATTTGCAAACTTGATAAAGCCTATATTTTGAAATTGATTTTAGAAGAAATCCCGACGTCCAAAAAAGGTCAGAATATTGTTTTGGCAAAGTTTATCACTAAGAAACCAGCTAATATCACAAAGGCAAACACAATAAGGATCAAATAGAATGAAGAGTTTTAGAAAATTAAAAACTGCTAAAATTTTTACGGAAAGCTAATAGGTTTTTAAAAATCCAAAGATTTCTGAATTGGATTACAGCACTTTCAACTTCCAACTTCAACTTTATACTTTGAACTTAGAAAGATAGAAACCTTTATTCTGGAACTTTACCGATGTGTTGCTCTACGAGTTCGATGTATTTTTCTTCGGCTTCTTGTCTACTTAGGTTTTTAACCTGTATCAGTGCATTCACTTTAAATGCGCTACGAAGATCACCACTTTCAGAAGGAGGAATGTAAAATCCATTTTGTTCAGTTGCTCTTTTATAATAGGAATAAAAATGCAGCAGGATATCTGGAGGGAATTTTTTGTCTGTTTTGCTGGCTATTTCGTAGGCTTTTAAAAAGCGCTCCCTGGTCTTTTCAGGCATAACTAAAAAATAAAATTAAACTTCAGCAATAACGGTTATTCCGCCTTTTACTTTTTCATTTAATGAAACTTTAACCGGAGTGCCAATGGGCAAGAATACGTCTACACGCGATCCAAATTTTATAAATCCGCTATCGCTTCCCTGTACCACTTCTTTACCCTCTTCGGCATAATTTACAATACGCTTCGCTAAAGCTCCCGCTATTTGACGATAAAGTATAGGTCCTGTTACATCATTTTCTACCACAACAGTGGTTCTTTCATTTTCTTCACTCGATTTTGGATGCCAGGCAACTAAAAATTTTCCTGGATGATATTTGCTATATTTTACAATGCCGCCTATAGGATGTCTGGTTACATGTACATTTAGGGGAGACATAAAAATGCTTATCTGTAATTTTTTTTCCTGAAAATATTCTTTTTCAAAAACTTCTTCTATAGCCACTACCTTACCATCTACGGGGGCAACAACATGATCGTTATTAAGCGCGGTCTGCCTTGAGGGGTTTCTGAAAAATTGAACGATAAGAATAAAAAGGACAATGGAAGCCAAAAGGATGGCAAACTTTACCCAATACTGGTTAATTAACGAGTAAGATCCAATATTTATTACCAACAGTGAAACTGCGGTAATGGCCATGATTTTGTATCCTTCTTTATGAAACATAATTTAAAAGGTATAAGTAAGCATATATAAAAGGGGCAGCAAAAATAATACTATCAAGTCTATCAAACAAGCCTCCGTGTCCAGGCATCAGATTGCCGCTGTCTTTAACTCCTGCCTGTCGTTTAAATTTTGATTGGATAAGATCTCCTAAAGTTCCAAAAATACTAATAAAAAAGGCCAAACCTATCCAGTCTTTATAGCTTAAAAAATCGGTATAAATCGAGATGAAATAACTCACGATAGCAGTGAAAATTATGCCGCCTATAAATCCTTCTATAGTTTTGTTTGGTGAAATTCTTTCAAATAATTTACGCTTACCAAAGTTTTTACCTATAATATAAGCAAAAGTATCGTTAGTCCAAATTAATCCGAAAATTCCTACAACGAGCTTTGGTTTAAATTTGCCCTCAATGGTTGGAATTAGAGTTAGAAAAATCACCGAAGAAATAAGGTAAAATATAATGATAATATATTTTTTCTTTTCAAAGACCGGGATTTTACGAATAACGAGCAGATCTTTTACAAGAAATAAATTTACAAATATGGTTACCGCCAGTAAAAGGAGCGTTGCATTTTGGTCAAATTTAAGAAAACTGAACAGATAAAAAAGTAAGGCCTGTACCACATATAATGCATAACTTTTAAGGTGTAAAAGTTTTTGCATTTCGATTAGGCAGATAAGCCCTAAAATGTAAAAAAGGCCTATGAAAATTAATTCTGAGGAAAGGATAGATGCTACTAGAATAGAAATATAAAGTAGCCCTGATACGGTTCTTATAATCGCTTCCCTCATAAAATATTAAAGATCTTCCAGAAGAAGTAAATATAAATTTTTACTACTGCTACCGTAGCTCATAAAATCACTTTCTTTCTGTGGTTCAAAGTTTTTAATCGTTGTAATGTTTGATGGAATACGCTGTTTATTCTTAAACTTTATACCTCGTAATCCTTCTCCGATGGTATCAATAAGCTGACTTGTAGAAGATAAAATTATAAAGTCTGATGGTAATTCTCTTAATTTTCTTTCTTTAATCTGGTTGCTAGAAATTAAAATAGACCCATCATTAGCTACCAGATATTCACAAGTAGATAGAAAAAATGGGGCTCCTGCTGAAGAATTAAAATCCAGATTGAAACTATCAAATTTACTTTTTAGATTTTCATCAAAGCAACAGCATTGTTTTTCGTACCAGTCATTTTCCAATAAAATATTATCAAATGCTTCCTGTACTTCTTCTTCATCTTCACAATACAAAAATTTTCCCCCATTGTTTTTAAAATTAAGCATAAAACGCTCGTCTGTAGGAAGTTTTACTTCAGGCATATACTTCCCACGATCAGCATTATCAGGTATATTTTCCTGATTTTTGTCTGATTTGGACTTGTTAGGGTTTAAGAATCTCCTAAATAGATTCATATAGTTTTGGGTGTGGTTCGAAATATCATTTTAACCAAAGGTAAAAAATCTTAATTTAACGATTACGTAAATTAAGATTTTTTAGCATTAGTCCAAATATTATTTGTCTAGAGAAGCGTTACCTTTTAAATCTTCGCTTTCTGATCCTTTAGGTGCATTGCTTGGATTGGAAGTTGAAGGAGCTGATTCTTCGCTTTCCCTAACCTCGCTTAGGTGACTTTCTTTTTTAGCAAAAGGACGCTCACCAAAGATGTTTTGTAAATCGTCTTTAAAGATAACTTCTTTATCTAATAAGATTTCAGCCAGTTGTGTAAGCTTATCCTTATTTTCTGTAAGAAGAGCTATTGCTCTTTGATATTGACTTTCGATTAAATTTGAAATTTCTTTATCAATAAGCTCAGAAGTTTTCTCACTGTAAGGCTTAGTGAAGTTATATTCACTCTGTCCAGAAGAATCGTAATAGGTTAAGTTTCCTACCTTATCGTTAAGACCATAAATGGTAACCATAGCTTTTGCCTGTTTGGTTACTTTCTCAAGATCACTTAGCGCTCCTGTAGATATTTTATCGAAAATAACTTTTTCGGCAGCACGTCCTCCAAGAGCAGCACACATTTCATCCAGCATTTGTTCTGGTCTAACGATTAAACGCTCTTCCGGTAAATACCATGCAGCTCCTAAGGATTGTCCACGTGGTACGATTGTTACTTTTACCAACGGTGCGGCATGCTCTAGCATCCAACTTACCGTAGCGTGTCCAGCTTCATGAAAAGCAATGGCTTTTTTCTCATCTGGAGTGATGATTTTATTTTTCTTTTCGAGACCTCCAACAATACGATCTACTGCATCTAAGAAATCCTGTTTGCCAACAGCCTTGTTTCCTTTTCTAGCGGCTATAAGTGCTGCTTCGTTACATACGTTGGCAATATCTGCTCCAGAGAATCCTGGAGTTTGTTTAGCAAGAAATTCAGTATCAAGTTCGTCAGCTACTTTTTTAAGTGGCTTTAAATGAACTTCAAAAATTTCCCGTCTTTCATTAAGGTCAGGTAGATCTACATAAATCTGTCTGTCAAAGCGACCAGCACGCATTAGGGCTTTATCCAGCACATCTGCACGGTTGGTTGCAGCAATTACGATTACGTTGGTGTTCGTTCCAAAACCATCCATTTCGGTAAGCAACTGGTTTAAGGTATTTTCACGTTCATCGTTAGAGCCAGAGAAATTGCTCTTACCACGGGCACGACCAATAGCATCGATCTCATCGATAAAAATAATCGACGGTGATTTTTCTTTAGCCTGTTTAAACAAGTCTCTTACCCTTGATGCACCAACTCCTACAAACATTTCTACGAAATCTGATCCTGATAATGAAAAGAAAGGAACTTTCGCTTCACCTGCAACAGCTTTAGCTAATAGGGTTTTACCAGTTCCCGGAGGACCTACAAGTAAAGCTCCTTTCGGAATTTTACCACCAAGGCTGGTGTATTTTTCGGGTTGTTTTAAGAAATCTACTATTTCCTGAACTTCTTCTTTTGCTCCTTCAAGACCAGCTACATTTTTAAAAGAAGTTTTTACATCGGTATTCTGATCGAATAATTTGGCTTTAGATTTACCAATATTGAAGATCTGTCCACCAGCGCCACCAGCACCACCAGAACTCATTTTTCTCATGATAAATATCCAGATACCAATGATAAGCACAAAAGGTAGGAGGGTAATTAAAATTTCACCCAAATAATTTTGTTCATTTTCAAAAGTTAGATTGGCCTTTACATTGTTTTCTTTTTCGATGTCTTCAACATCAGTTTGAAATTTTTCCAAACTACCAATATTAAAACTGTAATCTGGAGAGGTACCGGTACTCAAAAAGTCACTATCACCAGATTTTTTATGCACGGCTTTTTCTTTCGCTTCACTTGTAAGGTAAACACGGGCCACCCTTTCATTGATGACCTCGGTTTTTTTGACGTCACCTTCAGAAAGATATTTCATATAGTCTGAAGGGGTGATTTTAGCGGGCTCGCCAAATCCACTTCCGCCAAAAAAGTTGATTCCTAAAAAGATTAAAATGATGAGGGCATATATCCAGTATGCACTAAACTTAGGTTTTTTAGGATCTAATTTTTTATTTGATTGCTGTTTCGCCATTATTGGTCTTTCTTTCTTCTAAATAATTAATACTTTGTCTCGATAGAGGTTATTTTAGCATCCCCCCAAAGACTTTCGATGTCGTAAAACTCTCTAATATGCTTCTGGAATACATGAACAACAACGTTCACATAGTCCATTAAAACCCATTCAGCATTCTCACTACCTTCGATATGCCAGGGCTTATCTTTTAAAGATTTACTAACTGATTTTTGAACGGAATTAACGATGGCGTTAACCTGAGTGTTAGAAGTACCGTTGCAGATAACAAAATAATCACAAACTGTATTATCAATCGCTCTTAAATCGAGGATATCTATATCATTTCCTTTTACGTCTTCAATTCCCTTAATGATATGTGCTATAAGTTGATCGCTGTTTGTTTTTTTTTTCGTCATTAAATTTATTTATTTACGCAAAGTTATGTTTTTTTGGCTTTTTATAGACCTACTTAACACAACATTTAGCGACAATCTTTTCATTATTCTAATATGCGTATAATCAAAGTTGATGCCATCCCCTCTACAAACGACTTCGTAAAGCAGTATTACACGGGTAATTCTAGCTTCGAACCGGTTTGTGTTTCTGCCCGTTTTCAAACAAAAGGTAAGGGGCAAAGAGGTGCTGTTTGGAATGTAACGGAAGGCAAAAATCTAACATTCAGCTTACTTTATCCTAAAGTTGAACTAACAATTAATCATCGTTTTTTATTGAGTGCAGTGGTTTCTTTATCGGTAGTAAATATACTACGTAAGTTTTATATCCCTAAATTAAGTGTAAAATGGCCTAACGACATAATGTCAGGAAACTTTAAAGTTGGCGGTATATTAATTGAAAATATTCTGAAAAAGTCTGACATCGCGGCTAGCATTGTCGGGATCGGCCTAAATGTAAATCAGGATGACTTTGGAGATTTAAAACAGGCTTCTTCCTTAAAATTGCTAACCGGAACTCATTTTAATTTAGATGAAATTTTAAAAGCAATCTTAGACGAACTTTCTGCTCGCTTAAAAGCACTTTCTAAAGAGAAAGAAACTTTTATTTTAGAAGAATATGCGGCATTAATGTTTAAAAAAGACGTTGTTGCTGCGTTTCAATACCCAAATGGAGAATATTTTAACGGGATTATACGTGGAGTGACTACTAACGGGCTTTTAAATATTGAAATTGAAGATGCTGTATTTAAAACTTTCGATTTAAAAGAAGTAAAACTTATGTATTAAAATAAAAGCTGTTTTAAAATATCAAATTTTAAAACAGCTTTTATTATTTATTGGCTTCTTACAATGGAGAATACTCAGATTACAATGATTGTAGAGTACCTCGAAATTGTCAAGAGGTTTTCCGGTTTATACTATGTCGGCTAGCCAAGAGATTAATGATTTTCGAAATTTATAATTTCGAAATATTTTCACTTAAATTGTTGATGAATTTTTGCAACGGACTTTTTACCATCATCGCCATCATCGCATTAAATTCACCATGAAATAAAAACTGAACTTCACTTCCTGTATCAGCTTCATTAATATGAATGCTAAGGGTAAAAGGAAATTTATCAGAACCTGATCCTAAAACCACCAGATTAGGTTCGTCTGTATTTACAATTTTAAGAACGATCTCTGGCATTCCCTTTAGCTGAAAAAGAAATTTTTCTGAAGATAAAACCTCAAACTTCTCTTTGCTATTGGGCATAATTTGCTCGTAGTTCTCAACATTGGTCAGGAATTTATACATTTCCTGCTGACTTTTACTCGCAGTTACTTTTGGGCTTTCTAAATTCATGATTCCGGGATCCATTTTGCCGGATCTTTTCTCCAGCTTTTTAATAGTTCTACTTCAGATTCTTTAATGTAACTTGTGCGTTGTGCGGTATCGATTAAATAATCGTAATTACTTAATGTATGTACATCAAGATCTGCATTTTTAATATTCTCTTTGGCAATATCAAATCCGTAAGAAAATATTGCTAACATACCTTTTACGTTGGCGCCGCTGTCTCGTAATGCTTTAACAGCGTTTAAGCTGCTCCCACCCGTACTTATTAAATCTTCGATGACTACAACGGTTTGTCCAGGTTCAAGATTTCCTTCAATTTGGTTTTTTCTTCCGTGAGATTTTGCCTCAGGTCTTACGTATACAAAAGGAAGGCTTAAGTATTCTGCAACCAACATACCAATACCAATAGCGCCGGTAGCTACAGCAGCGATAACATCTGGTTTTCCATAAATCTCTTCCACCTGTTTAGCAAAATTTTCACGTATAAAGTTTCTAATCAAAGGATAAGATAACACGATACGATTGTCACAGTAAATAGGAGACTTCCACCCGCTAGCCCATGTAAAAGGCTCTTGTGGTTCTAATTTAATTGCTTTAATTTGCAATAATACTTCAGCAGTTTTTATTGCTGTTTCTTTATTTAAAATCATACTACAAATGTATAAAGTTTTTGTGAATGATACCCCGATAATTCTTTCTACAAAAAAAGATCTGGGAGGCGAATATAAAACCTATTCCATCAAAACCGTACGATTAAAACGTTTAATTCGAAAGATTATAAAAGGAAAAATTACTCATGTAAATCTTTATCATAGGAAGGAAGAGAAGCTTTTAAAATTGCTGCGAAAGAAAATAAAAGTAGTTGTAGCTGGAGGCGGTAAGGTTTATAATAGCAACGGTGAAATCCTTTTTATTTATCGAAATAAAAAATGGGATTTGCCTAAAGGAAAAATAGAGAAAGACGAAACTATAGAAGAATGTGCAATCCGGGAAGTTGCTGAAGAAACTGCTATTACGGGGCTACAAATTACCGGCTTTTTAAGAATTACCTTCCATGTTTTCAAGCGAAAGGGCAAATATCGCCTTAAGGAAACATATTGGTATAATATGAGCAGTGATTATGAAGGGGAATTGATTCCCCAGGAAAAAGAAGGCATTGAAAAGGTAAAATGGAAAAATCCTGAAAAAGCAGAAAAAGCCCTTAAAAATTCTTATGCCAATATTAAATTATTATTCGAGGAAGACAATATTACTGTTCCAAAAAATACTAGCGTGGAAGCCTAAAAATTGGGTAGCGTAAATGCGCACTTTCGTAATATTTAGAATGTTTATGAATCCAATCTAATTGCGCATACCAGCTTTTGGCAAAATCCGGATCCTTTGTTTTCTTTTCTTCAAAAGAGGCTTTTAACTCTGAGTTTCTTGCCAATAGGTCTTTAGCAATATCTTCAAAAACGTAAGGTGAAAAATGTTCTTTTTGCTGAAGTACAGTGTCAAAATAATTCCAGTTAAAGAAAGAATCTTCGGCAGCTGGCTCTAACATTTCAATCAAATAGCGAACCCCGTCCTGAAAAGTACTTACGTAATAATCTCCTTTTCGAAATCGTATAGAATCCATACTTGCAGAAACTTCAGTTTTACTGTGCATATAATGTCCTTCGTAAGCAGTATTTCCGGTTTCGTAATTTTCTATTTTATATTGCTGTACGTATAAGGTGGTATCTTTTTCAAAAGCTTCCATTTTAATATTGTTTAGCTTCAGCAAATCAATAACATTCCACCAGCCTTGCGGAATTACATAAGCCCTTGGGATATCTATCCGGTCCTCAGCAACGAAATTGTTGAAGTATTCGATGTCTTTTGTGAAAGGTTTATTACGATCGTATTTTAAGCGTTCACCACCGGTAAGCTCACTGGGGATCATATCTCCTTCATATCCTTTAAACTCACGTATGCTTGGATCATCCATATCTGGCTTATAATGGATAGGATACCAGCGTTTAGTAAGATACTTTTTCTTTTCTGCAGCTCTTAATTCTTTTATTTTTTCGGACTGATTGTCGGTAATAGCTACCATAGAGCGCATCAACTCATAGGTTCCCCAAACACGTTTATCATAAGGTTTTAGCATGTGGGTTTCTACCATCATTCCAAGGGTATTCCAAAGCGTGGTGTAGCCTGTAGAATACCGAGGATAATCGGCGAATTGAGAAAATCCGTTTTCGGGAACCTCATTAAAAACATTTACATAAGGTGTAATATCAAGCTTTTTCGATTTTAGGGAATCTTCCAAAGCTGGCATCATGGTTTCGTCCAGATATTTACCAATATCCCCACCAAGCCTGTTGTGTTGAGTAAATAGATGTGTTAATACGTATTGATAGTCGGCACCATTACTAACATGATTATCAATAAAAACTTCGGGGTCCAGATAATGGTAAATTTTATAAAAAGCTCGTGCATTTTTAGTGTCGGCTTTGGCAAAATCACGATTTAGATCGTAGTTACGGGCGTTACCTCTAAATCCGTAAGCTTGTGGTCCGTTTTGATTAGTTCTTGAAAATGAGTTTCGGTTTAAAGCCCCACCAATATTATAAACCGGTATAGTCGCAATAACCACATTCTCTGGGATTTTTACCGAATCCTGAGCCATATCCCGAAACATCATCATTGTGGCATCGATACCATCACTTTCTCCGGGATGAATACCATTAAGGATCAATAAAATGCTTTTGTTCTCTTTGATTTTTGCAATATCGAATTGCGCATCTGGATTGAAAATGGCCAGGTGTAGAGGTTCTCCGCTGTCGGTAGTGTCAAATGTTTTTAATTGTACAGAGGGGTAAACTTTAGCAAGATCTTTATAAAACTGGATGACTTTGGGATAAGTATCGGTTTCAGTTCCATTAGAAATTTCAAAACGAGTGGTAAAATCATAATCGTCCTGAAGCTGATATTTTGAAAAATCGCAGGAACCAAAAGCAATAATAATAAAGCCTAAGAAAAGAATTCTTTTCATAAATACGAACTAACAAGAAAAATAGGTTGTAAACATACTTAAAATATGCTAAAGCCACTAACTTGAAGTATTATTAATAGATGGTGTGTAAGAAAATACTTCATTTGTGTTAGTAGTTTTATTATCTATTTTTCATAAAAAATTTTGTCTTTTTATTTTAGGCTGTTAAACTATACTTAATCTTGCTAAATGATTTTTCTGAAGTCTTATTTCAGGTTATTTTCGAGAGAAAAGCTAAGATATGAGAAAGAAATTATTTGTATGTGCCGGCTTATCTGCACTTGTGAGCTTCTGTGGTGTTGCGCAAATGCAAGAAGAATTATCCAAGAAAGCTAAAAAAGAATTGGCTAAGCAGCCACCAGTCACCGTTCAAACAGCGATAGGTACTTTAGAATTACCTTCGCCATTTTCCACAAAATCGGTAGAGAAAAATAGTGAAATTGTTCCTTGGCCTTCAGGTCAAATGCCAATAGCACCTAAAGGATTTAAGGTTTCGAAGTTCGCAGAAGATCTTGATCACCCAAGAAGATCTTATGTGGCGCCTGGCGGAACAGACATTTTTGTAGTAGAAAGTGATGATGCTAAGAAAAGTGCTAACCGAATAACCCTTTTTAAGGATGCAAATATGGATGGAAAACCAGAGAAACGATTTGTGTTTGCTGAAGGCTTAAACCAGCCTTACGGAATGCTTATTTTAGACGGCTACTTTTATGTTGCCAATGTAGACGCTATTAAAAGATGGCCTTATCGAAAAGGGATGACCACTCTTGAAGGGGAAGGCGAATTAATTAAAGAATTGCCTGCCGGTGGGTATAACCACCACTGGACGCGTAATTTAATAGCCAGTAAAGATGGAAAGAAATTAGTGATTACGGTAGGTTCCTCTAGTAATGCGGGTGAACATGGTATGGACAAAGAAGAGCGAAGAGCCAATATTTTAATGATGGATCCCGATGGTAATAACGAAATTGTTTATGCGGCGGGATTACGTAATCCGGTAGGTATGGATTATAATCCCATTACCGGCGAACTTTGGACAGCCGTTAATGAACGCGATAAACTTGGAGATAATTTAGTGCCGGATTATGTGACCAGTGTTAAACAAGGTGGGTGGTATGGCTGGCCTTATTCGTATTATGGAAATATAAAAGATCCAAGATGGCATAAAGAACCACATAAAGATATGGTAGCAAAAGCGATTATTCCTGATGTGCCGGTTGGTTCACATACCGCTTCTTTAGGTATAACTTTTTACAATAAAGATCAATTTCCTAAACGATATAAAAACGGAGCGTTTGTGGGACAACATGGGTCCTGGAACCGTTCTAATTTCGCTGGTTATAAAGTGTTGTTTATTCCCTTTGATAATAGTGGGAAACCACAGCAACCAGAAGATTTCTTAACTGGTTTTATTGCCAGTGAAGATGGTAGCAAGGTGTATGGTCGCCCGGTTGGTGTTACTACTTTACCAAATGGTGATTTATTAGTGAATGATGATAACGGTGGAGTAGTTTGGAGAGTTTCTGCGGAATAATAAGTAATTTGGTTTCTTAAAAAAGAGCATTTGAAAAAAATAATTATTGCGCTGATGTTAATAGTTGGTGCGCAAAATTCATTTAGCCAGAATTTTACTGGACAAATTTTAAGTGAAGCAACTTCTGAAGCTATTGCAAATGTAAATATCATTGCAGCTTCAGAAGTTGTTGCTGTTTCAGGTATTGATGGATTTTTTACTGTTGAAAATGTTAAATTCCCCTTAGTTTTAAAATTTAGCATTATAGGTTTTGAAGCGCAATCAAAAAGTTTTGATGAAAATCAATCAGATGTTAAAATTTATCTGAAGCAGTCTAACGAATCTCTTTCCGAAGTACGATTGAGGAGTACACTTATTCCTACCGAATTACGAAATATGCCTGCAGCGGTGAGTTTGCTATCTAAAAGCGATCTTGAAAGAACCGATGCGGCTAATTTTGTAGACAATCTTAATTATGTGCCCGGTGTCTATGTAAATCAGGGTGCTTTAAATACGAATAAAATCAATATTCGAGGTATTGGTGGGAGGGCACAATATTCAACCAATCGCATTCAGGCTTATTTCGATGGCATTCCATTGGCAACAGCAGAAGGAGAACTCACTTTAGATGATATTGATCAGGAATCTTTAGAAAGAGTTGAAGTTATAAAAGGGCCTACAAGCAGTATTTACGGAGCCGGACTTGGTGGAGCCATAAATCTATACTCCGCCGATCCTGGAAAAAGACAAAGTCATATTGGCGTAAAAATGCAGGGCGGAAGTTACAATACCTGGAAAAAATCGGATGTAATTTCTATAAATGGCGAAAATTCTTCATTCTTTGCCAATTATAACCATGTAAAAAGTGATGGATGGAGGGATAATGGTTCATATGATCGTAAATCAGGACTTTTGAATGCTAAAGTGCTTACTTCGGGAAATAACAGTTTGTCGTTTTTAGCCAATTTCGTTAGGTTAAAAGCCTATATCCCAAGTTCGATAAGCGAAGATGATTTTTTTAACGATCCAGAAAGCGCTGCCTACACCTGGGGAGCTTCTAGAGGTTACGAGAGTTACGATCGAGGGTTGCTAGGTATAAGTTATAACCACCATCTTTCTGAAAATTTCACCAATCAAACCAGTATATTTTTAAACTTTAGAAATGCTTACGAGCCCAGGCCATTCGATATTTTAAAAGAAGAACGATTATCTGCCGGAGCGCGAACCAATTTTAGTCTTGCTACTTCTATTTTTGAAAAGCCTGCTGACATTAGTTTTGGGGCACAATATTATAATGAGTGGTATGAAACGGGAACTTTTGAGAATCTGTATGAAGATTTCGATGATCTTGGTAGTGTTAGAGGAGAACGCTTAAGCAATAACGAACAGGATCGCTATTATGCCAATTTCTTTGCGCAACTAAACCTGAATTTAACTGAAAACCTGTTAGTAGAAGCCGGTTTAAACTTTAATACGACTGGTTATAGTTTAGATGATTTTTATACTGAAGATAATATCGATCAAACCGGAAGTTATACATTTGATGCCGTTTTTTCACCAAGAGTAGGTTTATCTTATGAAGTGGCAGAAAGGAAAAATTTATATGCTTCGGTAAGTCATGGGTTTTCTACACCAACCGTAGCCGAGACTTTAACTCCCGAAGGGCAAATAAATACAGATCTAAAAGCCGAAACAGGATTTAATTATGAAATAGGTTTTAAAGGCAATTGGTTAAATAATCGATTATATACTGAAGTTTCGTTGTATAGCATCCAGGTTCGAAATTTACTGGTAGCACAGCGCGTAGCGGAAGATCAATACGTAGGTATCAACGCAGGTAAAACCGATCATAATGGAATTGAATTCTTCGGGAAATATACTTTAGATATCGCAGAAAACTGGCACATAAGTCCATTTGTAAATGCGGCTTTCAATTTTTTTAAATTTGATCGTTTTGTAAATGAAGAAGTAGATTATTCGGGTAATGAGTTACCCGGGGTTCCAAAACATACTATAAATGCCGGTATTGATTTAAATACCAATTTTGGTTTTAGTTTTAATATATGGTATAGAAATATAGGTGAAATTCCATTGAACGATGGGAATTTGTTATATACCAATTCGTATCAATTGGTTAATCTAAAAGCCGGGTATGCATTCGATATTATGAAGGATTTTCAACTGAATATTTACGGCGGAATAAATAATGTTTTTGATGAGCATTACGCGGCTAGTGTGTTGCCTAATGCTATTGGTTTTGGCGGTGCAGCACCCCGATTTTATTATCCCGGTTATCCCAGAAATTATTTTACAGGAATAGCGGTTAATTATTTTTTCTAAATTGTATTTATGCTAAGAAGTGATTGAAATGAAGAATTGAAGGAGATTGAGTTTGAAGCGAATGTTTCTGCTGAATTAGATTATAAAATCTCCAATCTAGTTAGAGTATTTAAAATTACTGTATTTGGGATAGAACTTTAGTACAAAAGTATTGGAACGGATATGAAATAATCAGAATAAAACTTAAAAATGAGTATGGTCAAGCAGGTAGTATACTTATAAAATATTGGAAGAGTTGCTTTGGAGCGTAAAGAAGGACAAGGTTTTGTTATTCATTTTAATTAATACAAAAAAGACAACCGAATGGAGAATTTAAAGGCTACCAAGCGAGAAAAGGAAATTCACTATTTATCCTGAAATTAAGAATATCTTTCGAAAGCCACCGATTCACGAAAATTGACTAAGACGAAAGTGAAATTTATCAAAATAAAAATCTTTGATGCTAACCGAAGAACGCGATTAAAAATGATCGCAAAGCAATTCAGTTATTGCACAAATGCAGTCACATAGAATAAAAAACCGGTGAGAACTGGGGGCATGTTACGGAATATTAATTATAAACTCCTAAGGTTTAAAAATTATAGCGTCCAGGAAAACGAAATGGTAAATTTTCATACCAACTTTTTATAAGCTTTCAAATTAAAATTTAAAGCTTTAACCAGGAACCTGAAAGTTACTCACTACTCACTACATTCGGAACCATAAACTCATATTTTCCACCATGTTGCATCACGTCTCTAACAACGGTAGAAGAGATGTGCTCCAGACCAGCAGAAGCGATAAGAAAAACAGTTTCAATGTTTTCCATTTTAAAATTGGTTTGTCCTATAGACTTTTCAAACTCCAGGTCAATACCATTTCTTAATCCGCGTAGTAAAAATTTAGCATCAATTTCTTTACAGAAATCAACCGTAAGTCCTTTATAAGTAGTGACTTTTATTTTAGTTTCGTCCTTGAAAGTCTTTTCAAGAAACTCTAAACGCTTTTCTAAAGAGAACATATATTTTTTACTGCTATTTGTACCAATAGCCAGAATAATTTCATCAAAAAGCGGAAGACCGCGTTCAATAATATCTACATGCCCTAAGGTAATAGGATCGAATGATCCTGGAAATACTGCTCTCCTCATATTTAATCAATTAATAATACTAAGGTCTTATAAAAAAAGAAGTAAACAAAATCCGATTTTGTGTTATAGCTATAAGCGTTATTTTTTATATTCGCCACATTTAATAATATACCGATCAAAAAATGAACAGATTCATCATCATTTTACTTTTTTTATTTTTAGGGAGTTCAGGTTTAAAAGCACAAAATTATTCAGTGGAAGAATCTTTATACGGAATTCAAACCGGTGTTTTAGGCGTTTGGGCATATAATGAATTACGATTGGCTGACGAGTTTTCATTCAGAACAGAAATTGGCTTTGATGGCGGTCTATGGGCAAATTCTTTTTATTCCAATGGAGATATGCACTATGTTTTTGCTCCAGTAATAACTTTAGAGCCCAGATGGTACTATAATCTAAATAAACGAGCTGATAGAGGTAGGAAAACCTGGAATAATGCGGCTAATTTCTTGAGTTTAGACATTACTGTACATCCTGATTTATTTGTTATTTCAGATGAAAATAATGTAAGTGTGCCTAACCAAATTTCATTTATCCCAAAATGGGGAATTAAAAGAAATATAGGTAGACACTTTGGTTATGAATTAGGAATAGGTATTGGTTATGCTACTTATTTTAATGAAAAAAATTATTACGACAGTGATGGAGGAGTACTAAGTCTAGATTTAAAAATAGGTTACAATTTCTAACAATTATACCAAAGAAGCTTCAATCGCACTGCCGTATAAATCCTGTAAACTAATACCTGCTTTTGCTGCTTGCTGAGGTAAAATACTAGCCTGGCTCAATCCTGGTGTAGTATTCATTTCAATAAAATGTGGCTCACCGTTGTGGAAAATAAATTCCGATCGGGTAAATCCTTTCATTTTTAATTTCTTATAGATCAGCTTGGCTATTTCCTGAACCTTTTTTGTGTCTTTTTCTGAAATTCTGGCTGGAGTAATTTCCTGGGATTTTCCTAAATACTTGGCTTCGTAATCAAAGAATTCATTTTCTGAAACAATTTCGGTTACCGGAAGAGCTATGATCTCCCTGTTATAAGTAATCACACCTACTGAAACTTCAGTACCATCAAGAAAAGATTCAATTATAGCTTCATCATCTTCCTGAAATGCATTTTGTGCAGCTCGGTATAATTCATTTTTTTGTTTTACCTTGGTGATTCCGAAGCTGCTTCCGGCACGATTTGCTTTAACAAAACAGGGTAATCCTACTTTCTCGATAATTTCATCTGGATTAATCGCATCTTCTTTATTGAGAAAATAATTTTTTGCGCTTTTGATTCCGTAAGGTTTCAATACACTTATTAAATCTCTTTTATTAAAAGTTAATGCCGACTGGTAATGATTGGCTGCTGTTTGCGGAATATTTAGCAATTCTAAATAGGCCTGTAACAATCCGTTTTCACCTGGCGTACCGTGAATAGTATTAAAAACACAATCAAATTTTATAATTTCAGTACCCATTTTTACCGTGAAATCATTTTTATTAATAGGGTAGGGCGTATCGTCGTGAGCAACTACAAACCATTCATTTTGTAAAATATGCACGCGATAGGGTTCGTATTTATTACGATCCAGGTTTTCGTAAACCATGTTTCCACTATTAATAGAAATGCGGTATTCACTTGAAAAACCGCCCATTGCGATGGCAATTTTTTTCTTCATATTCAATATCTAAGATGATGTTGCGTTTAAAACAAAAATATCACGAAAAAAGGGTGTCACCAAAACCAAGGTGTTTTTATATCTTTGCTTTTTATTTTGTAAATATATGGGATTGTTCAAATTCATTTTCAGTAAAACATTTTTAATTCAGCTAGTGCTGGCAATTATTTTTGTGGTCGTTTTAGGATATGCTGCCATGCAGTGGTTAGATTATACTACAAACCAGGGAGAACGAATAGAAGTTCCAAATCTTGCCGAGTTGTCGCTAAGCGAAGTAGAAACCATGCTGAAGGAGAAAGACCTTAGATATGAGATTTTGGATTCTGCTAATTTTAATCCGGATTATCCACGATTTTCGGTTATCGAGCAAGTCCCTAAAGCAGGGAAATTTGTAAAGGAAAACAGAAAAATATATCTTACTTTAAACCCTTCGGGTTATCGTAAAGTGTTAATCCCAGATCTTATTCGTCGTACCCGAAGACAAGCAGAACCTACGTTAAAATCATTAGGTTTTGAAATAGGAGAGATTACTTATAAACCAGATATCGCTGAAGATGCGGTGTTGGAACTTCGTCATAATGGGAAATTAATAGAGCCGGGAGACGAACTAATGAAAACTTCTAAAATCGATTTGGTTTTAGGAGATGGTTCTGGAAGCTATAGTCGTCCTGTGGAAGATAGTGTTGAGACGGAACAAACGAACGAAGACCAATTTGATTTTTAATGAGCGAGCATCCCGAAGAAAATAACGAGCTGGAAGACCAGAACGACGAAACGTTATACGAGCATCATAAATTTATTGCTGAAAAAGGCCAAAATCCGCTTCGTGTTGACAAATATTTGATGAATTATATCGAGAAAGCGACTCGTAATAAAATTCAGAAAGCGGCAAAAGATGGGAACATTTACGTGAACGATGTCCCTGTAAAGCAAAACTATAAGGTAAAAGCCGGTGATGTGGTGCAGGTGATGTTCGAGCATCCGCCGTATGAATTTTTACTAACGCCAGAGAATATTCCTTTAGATATTGTTTATGAAGATGATACACTACTCGTTGTAAATAAACCGGCAGGAATGGTAGTGCATCCCGGTCATGGTAATTATAGCGGGACCTTAATTAATGCCCTGGTATATCATTTCGAAAATCTTCCGAATAATAGTAGTGATCGCCCCGGTCTGGTGCATCGAATCGATAAAGATACCAGCGGACTGTTAGTGATCGCTAAAACAGAACATGCCATGGCTCATTTATCAAAACAATTTTTTGATAAAACCAGTGAGCGCGAATACATAGCTATAGTTTGGGGGAATGTAGAGGAAGACGAAGGCACCGTGGAAGGTAATATTGGCAGGCATCCAAAAAACCGACTTCAGAATACCGTTTATGAAGGTGAAGATGCTGAAAAAGGAAAACCTGCTGTAACTCATTTTAAGGTGTTAGAACGATTTGGCTATGTGACCCTGGTGGCTTGTAAACTGGAAACAGGAAGAACGCATCAAATCAGGGTACATATGAAGCATATAGGTCATACCCTTTTTAATGATGAACGCTATGGTGGAGAGAAAATTTTAAAAGGGACAACCTTTACCAAATACAAGCAGTTTGTAGAAAATTGTTTTAAGATTTTACCAAGACAAGCACTTCATGCGAAGACTTTAGGCTTTACCCATCCAAAAACAGGAGAGTGGATGAGTTTTAATTCAGACTTGCCAGAAGATATGCTTGGCGCTATCGAGAAATGGCGCAACTACGCTAAAAATCAAAAAGAAATGCTGGAGTAGTTTAGCGAAATTCGATATAATATAAGACCTTTTTATTGCTGTATAAATAAGTAATTAAAGGTCTTTTTTATTTTCGGAAAGCGAAGTCTTATCTTCGTAATTGTTTAAATTTATGAAGTCTTGCTGTTCCGATAAATATCGGAATTTATTGAGCATCTCATAATTTTTTATGAGACCCTGAAACCAGCCCGCCTCACCGGCCGGTTTAGGGAGACTAAGAAAAAAAGAAAAGAAAAATGAAAATAGTTGTTTCACCGGCAAAAAGCCTGGATTACGAATCAAAATTACCTACCACACGTGGAACGCAGCCTGCTTTCCTGGAAACTACTGCGAAACTGAATCGAAAATTGGCCAGAATGACCAAAAAAGAGATTTCAGAATTAATGAGTATTAGCGATAAGCTGGCCGATTTAAATTATACACGTTATCAGGAATTCGAAGAAGATCATACTAAAAAGAATTCACGTCCCGCTATGTATGCCTTTAATGGTGATGTTTATAATGGGCTGGATGCCTATACGCTTCCTGAAGAAAAATTAGATGTTATCCAGAATACCCTGCGAATTCTATCGGGTTTATACGGAATTTTAAGGCCACTCGATCTCATTCAACCCTACCGTTTAGAAATGGGTACTAAAATAGGAATTGAGAGCACAGATACACTTTATGAAGTGTGGAAAGAAAAAGTGACCAATTATTTAAATTCTGAATTAAAAGATGATGAGCTTTTTGTGAATCTTGCCAGCAACGAATATTTTAAAGCAGTGGATACTAAAGCTTTAAAAAAACCGGTGATTTCTCCTGTTTTTAAGGATTACAAAAACGGAAAATTAAAGATCATTAGTTTTTATGCAAAAAAAGCTCGTGGTGCTATGGTGCGTTATATTATCGATTCTTCGGCAAAAACTCTAGAGGATATCAAAGGTTTTGATTACGATGATTATAAATTTAGCGAAGAGCATACCGAAAAAGAAAACGAACCGGTTTTTATTAGATAGTCTCTTAACGAAAGTTTGATTTTCATGGGGTTTGCCTCGAAATTTATGATGAGTTTTCTATGTATTTCCCGAGCTCTCCTTAATAAAAGAACTAACAGTAACTTAATATTAGTAATAAAAAGCTTTATTTCTGCGGAAGTATTTTCGTAGAAAATTCCAAAAACAACAACAATGGCTGAAATAAAAGCAGCAATTTTCGATTTCGACGGTACATTAGTAGATTCAGAACATTATCATTACAACTCGTGGGTAGAAGTTTTAAACGATTATGGTGCCGAACTGGATTATGATTTTTATATAAAAACTTACGCCGGTACGCCTTCTCCCATCAATGCAAAAGCCATAATAGAACAATTTGATTTGCCAATTTCAAGGGAAGACTTAACCTATAAGCGTGAGCGTATGGCCGAGAAACTGGTAAAAGAATCTGAAGTTGAATTTATGCCTTATGCCATAGAAACTTTAGATCTCTTTAAAGAAAAAGGTATTCCTATTTATCTGGTTACCGGTAGTCCGCGTAATAATGTTGAGTTTCTTTTGGAGAAAACAGGTATCGCAAAATATTTTAAGTTCACGATTACCAGAACCGATGTAAAAAATAGCAAACCAGATCCTGAAAGTTATCTAACTGCTATTGAAAAAATCAACTTGCCAAAAGAAAACATGGTCGTTTTTGAAGATACGAGGACTGGAGTAGCTTCGGCAAAGGCCGCAGGATTGGAATGTTTGGCTATTCAGGGGAATCCTAATTTAAAAGATAATGTAAAGGCTGCCGATAAGATTTTTGATAGCTTGCGGGAAGCCACGCAATATTTAGAAAAAGAGGGTCGAATTTAAATAATACTGATATTTTTCATCACAAACATCCATTTCCGCCTTTTATTCCTGAAGAAGCTACCAAGCTCATCGTGGGAACCTTACCACCACCAAGATTTACACAACGTAGCCTAAAAGAACGCGATGTAGATTTTTGTTATGGAAGTCAGGATGGCCTACTTTGGCCAATTTTAGACCGAATTTTTGATCTGGAATTAATTTATGATAATTCCCACGAAGCTATTGTACAACGCAAGGATTTTCTCCGGAAGCGAGGCATTGGGATTTGTGATGTGGTGGAAAGTAGTTTCAGAGAGAAAATTGATGCTTCAGATTTAGGGATGCAGAATGTAGAGCTTAGAAATATGCTTCAGATTTTACGAAATCATCCAAAGATCGAAACCCTTTTATTTACTGGAGGGAATAGTAAGAATGGACCTGAGTATTTCTTCCGAAGACATTTAAAAAATTCTGAAGAAGATATAAAACTGAAAATAGTAGATAACGAACCCCCCAGGATTCATCAATTTATTTTAGATGGTCGTTTAATTAAAACGGTTTCTTTAATTGCACCTTCGGGCTCAGCAAATATGGCGATAGGGAGTAATCAGCTTTATAAACAATTAAAAGCTCAAAATCCCGCTTTTAACACATTGGATTTTAGAGTGCTTCAGTATAAAGAGTTTTTTTGAGTTCATTAAAATTCAATGAAAAGCAAAAAACCTCACAGGTTTTTAAAACCTGTGAGGTTTAAATAAAATATTCTATACTAAACTTTACTGTAAGTCTTTTTTGTCTTGCTCGGCAAGGGTAGTTGGCTTTACTTTAAACTTTTTACGTTTAGGGCGTAGCTTTCCATTAGTACCGATAGCTATTTTCCCTCGTTTTGTTTTTTTATCGCCTCTTCCCATAAAAGTTATTTTTTGTTTTGTTGATTTTTAATCGTTTTTTCATCGATATCTACTTTGTTAGTAGACTCATTTCTATTTCCCGATGGTTGTGTTGGATTTTTTTGATCTGTTTTTCGTGTTCGGCGGTTATCTTCAATTGGCCCTCCCATAATTCATGTTTTTTAAGTTCATCTTAAAGATACAAACACATACTCTTAAAAGCTCCCAATACATTGTTAGACTTAGGTTAAACCGGGCGAACCGATTTTACAAAATCCTGAATATTTCCTATGCCATTTTTATTTAAATGCTTGATAAAAGCACTACCAATAATAGCACCTTTAGCATATTTGGTAGCATCATTAAACGTAGCCTCATCACTAATTCCAAATCCAACCACTTGCGGATTTCTAAGTTTCATTTCTGAAATTCGTTTAAAATATGCTTTGGTTTCGTCGCCAAAACCTTTAGTGCTTCCGGTAACGCTAGCGGTACTTACCATATAAATAAATCCGTCGGAAACTTCATCTATAAAACGAATACGTTCTTCTGAAGTTTGTGGTGTGATTAGGAATATATTCTTTAATCCATGTTTTTCGAATATCACTTTATATTCATCCTTATAAACGTCTACAGGAAGATCCGGAATAATGAGCCCGTCGATACCAACTTCTTCACATTTTGCGCAAAATTTTTCTACGCCAAATTGAAGAATGGGATTAAAATAGCCCATAATAATTAGTGGAATCGAAACTTCCGAACGAATATCTTTTAATTGTTCAAAGAGCTTGTTGGTGGTCATTCCGTTTTTTAATGCAATTGTAGAACTTTCCTGAATGGTAGGACCATCAGCTAAAGGGTCACTAAACGGAAGCCCGATTTCAATAAAATCGACCCCACATTTTTCAAGATTTTTAATAATATGTACCGTGTCTTCAATTTCAGGATATCCTGAAGTAAAATATATAGAAAGAAGTTTTTTGTCTTCTTTCATTCTTTGATTTATTCTATTCATTTTTTATCGCTTTTGGTTTTTAGCTTCTTTTAGTCATTCTTTCCCCGATAGCTATCGGAAGAAACGGAATCTCATCTATTATCTCAGTAATTGTACGGATGATATCCCGGATCAATCCTATCTGAAGCATGGATAGTTTAAGGTAACAGTTGTTAAATGTTTTCTTTTGCGATTTAAATTTTAAACATTTACTGTTTATTATA
>MDTG01444381.1_pt1 | contig 23048 bp, 20 predicted proteins | sample 811421 | NCBI WGS metagenome assembly MDTG01 (sample SAMN05326645, study PRJNA326480) | marine metagenome | isolation source: seawater | place: Pacific Ocean: South East | collected 2011
CAGGATAGCTAAACAGAAAGAAGATGCCAGGATAGCTAAACAGAAAGAAGATGCCAGGATAGCTAAACAGAAAGAAGATGCTATGATAGCTAAACAGAAAGAAGATGCTATGATAGCTAAACAGAAAGAAGATGCTAGGATAGCTAAACAGAAAGAAGATGCCAGGATAGCTAAACAGAAAGAAGATGCTAGGATTTATAAAGAGAAACAAGAAGCAATAATTTCTAAAGAAAAACAAGATGCCAGGATATATAAACAGACAGAAGAGTTAAAAATTTCCAAACAGCAAGAAGAAGTAATTGTTGTTAAACAGCCTGATGATCAAAAATCTGTTGAAAAATTAGAAAGTAAACCATTAAATAATCAAATTAATATTGATTTAGATTCAGGAATTGAATCCATTAAATTAGATGATGAATATACTAATAATTCTAAAGGTATGCAAATAAAAATTAAAATGCAAACTACAGATAACTCAGAAAATAATTGTATAGAAGATAAATATAATTCACAAAATCATATTAACCTTCAAGGCTATGGTGTTCAAAATTATCTAGGATTGTATGGATGTTCACTTGATGGTATAAATATAGAAAATGGAAATGAATTTAAAGCAAAAATTGGATTTACAAAACAGTATCCTAAAAAAAGAGAATGGGGTGGAAATTATCCAAGAGAAAAGTTTATGATGATATCCATTGATAGTGTTAAAATTAATTGTGAGTGTATATTAAAAATAGAATTAGAAAAAATTCCGGGAGTAAAATTTTCTACTGATGAGAAATTTACATTCCCAAAAGATAAATATGCTATCGTAAAAAAAACTTATAATAAAGTTGTAGCAGTTCAGTATGTTTAGATTAAATTTTCTTGCCAATACTTTTTTCAATAAGTTGAATAAGTTCTTTTTCGTTTTCTAATTTTCCTTTTCCCAGGTTACCATTTTTATTAATAGTTATTTCTCCTACTTCTCTTGTAACTCTGTAGTCTTTAGGCCAACCTTTAGATTCAGGTGGAAAACTAATTTGTAAAAACATTTTACCTGGATTAGCTAATACATCAATGTTCATACTAAATATAGGACGTTTTGACTTTATTTTGTTAATCTTTTTTAATAAAGATGGTTTAAAAAAATTTTTAAGAATAGCGTCTTTATTAGATACATAGATAGTATCGCCTACTGTATAATTACTTACTAATTTTTTGTACATTGACATCATATCATCAGTGTGCTTAGTAATTTCTTCGGGCACTTGTAAGTAATCTTCTCCGTATGAAGAAATAATTTTTGTTTTGCTTACAAATGCTCCTGAAACTCCCGGAGTAAAATAGTTATATTGTATTACGTCACCATCTTTCCAATCTTTTATAGGTGTAAAAATATCAAAGTGACGCTGATTTTTTTTAAAAAGTGCTATTGTTTTAATCGTATCCATTGCCCATTCATATTTGCGTGATGCAATAAGGTCATATTTTAGTTGAGCAACTACATTAGCTTCTTTTTTACTAGATTTCCTCTCCTTAGGTTTACTTGCAGATGAGCTTTTTTCTTTATAACAACAGGCTTTTCCTTTTTTTTCTACTAATTCAAACCCTTCTTTACATGGTGGTTCTGGATTTCTCTTAGTGCATTTACTTTTTTTGTTTTGTTCTTTTCCGGATGGTGATTTAACTTGTTTCCATTGACAAACACCTTTTTTATTTCTTATAGATTTCCACATTTTTTTGTTATTACCCATTAATTCTTTTCCACAGCATTCATTAGCAGGATAAGGTGGAGATTTTCTTTTGGGAGATGTGTATTTTTTTGTAGTTTGTTTTAAACATTTTTTACTATCTTTTTCTACAGTATCTTTGACATATTCTTTTCTTGGTTTAGAAGATATTTTTTTCCACTGACATATACCTTTTTTATTTTTAATAGATTCCCATGTATTACCGTCATTTCCTTCATATATCTCTCCACAACATTCATTTGCTGGGTAGGGCGGCGATTTTCTTTTGGGAGATGTATACTTTTTATTAGTTTGCTTTACACATTTTGTTGTTAGAGGCATTATATTATATATTTGCTTTTTTACTTTTGCAAAAATAAATAAAAATAAGTAACAAAAAATAAATATTGATAGATTAATAACTAATTAATATCATATTCATCTATAAAATATTTAAATTAATGATTTAATTTAAAGAGTTTATTACATTTTCGATGTTTTATATGTATACCCCTTGTATTTCTATTTTATACTTCTCCAAACACAAACTCCATTTTTATTCATTTTTGATAACCATTTATTTCCATCATTACCTATTTTAATTTCTCCACAACATAAATTAGCTTTGTAAGGTGGTGATTTTCTTTTAGGAGATGTATATTTTTTAGAAGTTTGCTTGGTGCAATTATGATTATCAGGAACATATCCTAAAGTTGCACCTGATTTATCTGTAATTTTTTTTCCTTCTAATACCTTTTCAATCCATTTTAGGTAGGCTTCTCTTTCCCTTGTAATCTTATTATCTTTTGCAGAAGATGTTTTATTAGGCTTTACATCTTTAGATTTACTTTTATAACAGCATCTACTACCCTTTTTATTTATTTTTTCTTCAAAACCTTTTTTACAGGGAGGTGAAGGATTTCTTTTAGTGCAAGAATCTTTTGAGGAAATTGGTTTACTTGGCTTATTAGGCTTATCTTGTTTAGAAGGCTTGGATGGCTTAGATTTACTTTTATAACAACATCTATTACCTTTTTTATTAGTTTTAGGTTCAAATCCTTTTTTACAAGGTGGTGAGGGATTTCTTTTAGTGCATTGGTCTTTTTTAGAAGATGTAATTGATTTAGGAGGTTTTTCTTCTTTAGTAGGTGCAGAATTTTTATGTTTATCGTGTGCTGATTTATTTTTTGGATACATAAACCGCGCTTGTCTATAATTATCTAATGAAACTGTTCCAGACTTATTTACATTATTTGATCCAAAATGCTGTTTAGCATCTAAAATAGGAAATGTAGGCATTTTTTTAGTATTATGTTTACCTATTTGAACTGTCTTAAGATTTTTATAGTAACGGCCATTAACAAGTTTATTAGTCATTACCCAAGTTGAAATTTTATAGTCACTAGGCACTGATGTAAATACAAGTGGATTTTTTTTATATTTTCTACCTCCTTTAATTTTTAAAGGATAGTTTCCATCATCATCAAAACTTGTTAGAGATTCAACTGCAAACCTTATTTCGTATTTATCAAGAGGTAACTTTGAATTTAATGTGAAATTAAATTGTATACCATCTTTATAACTATTACCTAAATGGTAAACAGAAACACCCACTAAAGTAGTTTCTGTATTTCTCACACCATAATCAACCACTTTGTAATCAAAGTCATCTATCTTATTTGTAAACCATTCATATAAATCATCGGAACTTACATATTTTTTCATCTCATTGATATCATCTTCTCCTCGTAAAGTATAATCTTTACCATCTAATCTTTCTAAATCAAAACTAGGTATGATATTTAAATCAATTATTGTCCCATATTTATGGTCATTTGACGGGCATCCCATGTCTGCGCGAGACGTTCTGTCGTAATTATATGGACATCCATAAGATATTAAATTATTACTTCCCAAACCAGTCCATGTATCAGCAGAATCTCTTAATTGTTTAATTCTTTGCCATTTGCATATTCCTTTTTTATCAGCAATGGATTTGTATAGATACATATCATTTCCCCACCTATATTCGTCACAACAATTATTAGCTTCAAACGCCGGAGATACCCTTTTTTCTGAAGTATATTTTGCTGTTTTTTTCATAACACACTTGTTAGACATATATATATATATAATGAGATTTTACTAGATTAAATCAAATTAAAATGATATAGTGTCTTTGAAAAAATAAAACCCCCTATAAAAAAATTTATATCCCAGACGTAGGGATACCAAAATACAATATCATACAAAGGCTTTAAAATCAATTTTATTATACTCGCAGGATGAAAATTTGTAATACCATTGCTATCTTTTCTCAGCCAGATATTTCCTAATTTAGGTGATAATTCAAGATATGCTGCGAAAATAAAAAAGAATATAAAGTAGCCCAAAAATAATTTATTACAAGGAATATAAAACATACTCTTTAAACAGTCTATCATAAATAGTCTTTATATAATAGACGCATAATAACTTTCCAAATAATTTCTAATATAATATAATGGAAAAAGAGCTGTGTGAATCTTGCAAAAAAATAGATAAATTATTGAATTTAGGATATGATATAGATAATGTAACTAAATACCTTGCTATATGTAGTGGCGATATTAATAAAACTATTGAGCTTCTTTTAACAGACAATAATATTCAACGTGATATTAATGTTAATCCTGATATTCTTAATAAGTCTCTACTCAAAGAGTCAACAATGAAAGTCGATAAAACTAATATAATTTTAAATAAATTAAATAAATATTCTCAATCCAAAGATGAAATCAAAAATGCATTAAGGGAATCAAGAGGAAATTATTCTTATGCAAAAAAAATACTAAAAAATAAAAATCAAGTTGAAACTGACTCAGATAATGAATAAAGTGATTAAATAAATTATAATATAATATTTAATAACTTTTAAGTTTTTTAAGAGCATAATCTCGTCGAGTAGGATGGTCTACCACAGGACTTGGATAATCTATTTTCCCCTTATATTGCTTATAATATTTATCCCATTTTTTAATATGTTCATTAGGTATATTAGCTAATACGGGTAGCCATTTTTTGGTATATATGCAATCCTCATCAAACTTAGCAATTTGCAACCATGGATTAAACACTCTATAAAATGTTCTATGAGAATCAACTCCTGTGCTTGCAGTCCATTGCCATCCTCCATTATTAGCAGAAACATTGCAATCAATCAGTTGCTGTGCGAAGTATTTTTCACCCCATTTCCAATCTGTGAAAAGATGTTTAGTTAAAAAAGAAGCAACAACCATTCTACCTCTATTATGTAGAAATCCTGTTGTATTAAGTTCATTCATACAAGCATCTACAATAGGAAACCCAGTTTTACCTTCTTTCCATTTTTTAAAAAGAAGCTCATTATTATCCCATTTTACATTTTTAAATTTTTCATTCATAGCACTTCCTACTACATATGGATGATGATGTAATATATTATAGAAAAAATCTCTCCACCATAGTTCGTTAACTAATGCACTATCTTCTCCAAATAGATTAACAGACTTATGATACACTTCTCTGATTGATACAATACCTAGATTAATGTAAGGAGATAATCTTGTTGTTTCATAGTCTAAGTTGTTTCGTAATTCAGCATACTTGGTTTGTTTTCTTAAATCAGCTAATTTCTTTTCTCCATTATCTCTACCTCCATGACACATAATTAATTTATTTTCTTTGTAAAACTTGTTAATATTTTTAATATCAATCGAATATTTATTATTTATTTTAATATCGTTAAATTTAGGTCTATTCCTACTAGGTTTCTTTACTACATAATTCTTTTTTTGATAATTAGCAAAATGAGTAAATATTTCATAGGGTTTTTCATTAGGATAATTTTTATTATTCAATACATTCACAAGCAACATATCTTCTTTCATAAAAAAAGATACATCATTTTTATCACACCAATTTTTAATATTATTATCTCTTTTTTTAGAATAAGGAGAGTAGTCAGCATTAAATCCCACAGAGTTAATGTTATTAGTTTTTTTAATTTCATCTAATACATCTATAATGTCTCCTTCAAATAAATTAAGTCTAGATTTTTTTTTATTATATTCACTGTTTAATGATGTAAGTGATTCACACATAAATTGAACAAGATTATTGGAAAAGTATTCATTTTTTTTAGGATCAATTTGTTCAGGAGTAAATATAAATATAGGGGTAATATCACCATGTTTTTTTGATAGTAAATTTATAGTTGTGTTATCATTAATTCTTAAATCTCTTCGATGTATAAAAATATTCATGCTTATAATTATAATCTAAAATATTACTATTTAAGTATAGATTATTACTTTATTTTATATATTAATAATACTTATGGTATTTATAAATTTATTTATAAAGTCAAATAATCAATTACAACCAAGCGAAACTTATAAGTCTCATGTAGTTATAGATAATAATAGGACTATTTATGACTATTTTAAAATTCTTATTGATACTGATGACATGGCAAAATATTGCACATACATGTATAATAATAAATGTTTGGGTTATGAAATCCCTATTACTGATAATTTATATACTATATTTGGAACTAAATTATCTGTTGAATTAAAAGAGGTATCTTTTACAATTCCGATGAACCCATTTAAAAGAGTTAATTGGCTTATGAAATTACATGATAGAAATCTATTTGATATAATAAATCTTAATGAAGATGAACCCATTAATAAAAAAAGTATAGGAACATGGCGTTCATGGGGAAAATTACCTCATAATATAGAAAAAAATGTAGACAATCATCCTGAGAATTTAGTTATTATTGAAGATTTTAATCAAAAATGGGCATATAATAAATATCAACTTCTTAGTTTAATTGAATCATCCAAAAATACAACTATTTTGTTACCTCACACCAGTCTAAGACATAACAGAAAATTTATATCAGAATCACTTGAAAATGTAATAGAAAATGAATTACCTATAATAAAAATTACTTAAAAAATATGTAATAATGTTTAATATCACAATGAGTTTTTTAGGTCCAGCAATGTTTCTAGCTAACAGAAGTGAATTTAAAAAAAGATTAATTCAAGAAAAAGAAGATGAATCTAAATCTAATAAAATAAATTCATACCATTCTATAAATAGTTATCAAAACAACTCAATTTATGTCAGTGTGTACATATACAAAATAGATAGTGATATTTGTTTTGTAAAAACTAATCAAAATGAAGAAATGGTAATTCCACGAAATAAAGAAAAGATATATTATATCAGTCAACAAATGACTGTTATTAAAGATTTAAGTAAATTACCTTATGTAAAAAACAGATATTTATGTTTTTACAACAAAATATATCATTATGCTAAAGAATATGAAACAGTTTAATAACTAAGATAATTTATAATTAAATAAATATTATATTATAATATATGTCTAATATTATAATTGGAGGAGGAATAACTGGTCTATATTTAGCTTATAAATTAAATCAATTATATCCTAATTATCCTTTAACCATATTTGAAAAAACAAATAGATTAGGGGGAAGAATATATACAAAAACTAAAAATGATATAAAATATGATATAGGTGGTGTAAGATTTAGTAAAAATCATGTTATTTTACGAAAGTTAATTGAAGAACTTAATTTATCAAAGGACGTTATTACTCTATCTAAAAGAAAACATTACTTTATTGATGGTAAATTTATAAAAACAGATAAAAAATTATTAGATTACTATAAAATCAAAAGATTTGATAGTATTAAAATGATATGGGAACATGTTGCTAAATCTACAAAAAAATATTCAAAAAATAAATTGATTAAGATGACCGTTCATGAAGTTTTAAAAGACATACTTAATGATAACGAAGTAGAAATATTGATAAATTCATATTTATATAATACCAAAATTTATGATTCAAGTGCTTATACAACATTTCCTTCAATCTATAGTGACTATGATGTATTAGGAACATCAATGCACATGCTAATTGGTGGAACAGAAAGAATTATTGATAAATTACATAAAATTTTGGTTAAAAATGGTGTAAAAATTATGTTACTACATGATGTGCATAATATTAATAAAACCTGTTTAACAGTATCTAATAATAATAATAAATATTCGGTTAAATATAAAAATTTATTTTTGTGTGTAACAAGATTTGATGTATTGAATTTTACAGGTTTATTTTCTAAAAGTAATCTTAGTTTAATATCTAAATCACTAAATACCTGTAGTTTAATGAGAATTTATGCAAAATATCCAGTTATAAAAGGTAAATCATGGTTTTCAAATATTCCTAAGGTACTTACAGATAATAAGTTACAATTTGTAATACCTATTAATCCTAAAACAGGTTTAATTATGATTTCATATACTTCTGATAAATTAGCTGATTACTGGAATAATCTTAAAGATAATAAAGAAGTAATAGATAAAATTCATAGCTTTTTGGATATTATGTTTCCCAAATTAAAAATACCTAAACCTGATTGGGTTACCATACATTATTGGAAAAAGGCTACACATTTTTGGAATCCGGGATATAATCCTGATAAAGTTAAAAAAATTCTAAATAAATATGATAATATTCATATTTTAGGTGAAGCATTTAGTAAAAGACAGGCTTGGATGGAAGGGGGTATCGAAATGGTAGATAATTTATTGGAAAAAAAGATAAAATTAACTAAGACACAATTATTAAAAAACAATCTCAAAACTCATGATACAAATGAAGAAACAATTGAATTACCTTTTATAACTATTAATGAATTAAAAAAGCATACTACACGAGAAAGTTTATGGTCATATATTACGGATCCTAATACAAAAATTTCATATGTATATGATTTTACAGATTGGATAGATAAACATCCTGGTGGTTCTTCTCATATACTTTCAATAGGAGGAAAAGATGCTACAAAGAAATTTTATGGTCAAAAAATACATCCTATTGAAAAGATAGAGAAAGTTATCTTTCCTAAATATCGTATAGGCATTCTTAAATAATTAAATTATGTATTATTGAATATAATTTAATTATCCCCAATTAACTTTTAATTGTCCTCCACTAGGCCAGGTAAATATTCCCTCACCTACTTTTTTATCGTTCTTCCATTTTCCAATAAGAGTAATATTTTCCTTGGTATAAATCATTTTACCTGCACCATTTTTTTTATCATCTTTGAAATCTCCTTCAAAAATATTACCTGAAGTATAAATTATTTTTCCAAAGCCACTCTTTTTTCCATTTTTAAGGGAGCCGATATATTTTCCATTATTTTGTGAGTCAACTATAGCAAATTCTTTTACTGAATTAAATACTCTTGTAAATAAAGGGTTGTCTCTTATATACTCCATTTATATAGTATTAAAATAAAATAATACACAGAAATAATCTAATCATATTAGAAAAATTTAAAATATAATTATATTTATTACAAATTTTGCTTTAGTTTATCCGCAAAAGATACATTTCTATTAATAAAACTGTCTTTAAAAATAGGAGGTGTTTTCATAATGTCTTTTTTAACAGTTAGATTACCAATAAAATCTTTATAGTCTTCGTCTTTAAGAATATCTTTATTCGATTTCGTCTTGAAGTAACCTTTTTTTGCAAGATTAAGAAAATTATTCTTATTGACTATTTTTTCAATATCTTTAGCTATCTTTTCAAGAGAATCACATACTTTAGAAAGTTCGTCATCGTTATTACTATTTGATATAGCTCTTATCTTATTTTCATATTTTCTTATTTGATTATTAAGAACACTTCTTATTTTTTTATTACTTACAGATATAGATTCTTCTAATAATGTAAATGCAAAAATTGGTTTATTTTCATATGTCTTAATTGTTTCTATTTTTTTTTGATTAAGTCGATGATTAGCAGCTCTTTCTTTGTTATGTTTATCTCTTGATAGACTTTGAAAAGTCTTATATTCAAAAGAATTTTTACCTAAGCCTATTGGCTTGGTATCGGGAATATATGCCCTGCATGTTGTTTCTTCCATAAAGGTTCTTAATTAGAATTTAATTAAAAATCTTTAAATAGTTTAATTTATATTTAATTTATTCTTTACAATTTTTTTTCCATTTTCCACAAGCTTCTTGACCCTTTCCACTTTTACTTTTATATGCCCAATATACAGTGCCATTTGATCTTTTTAGCAAACATCTTACTTCTTTATCTTCTTTTCTAATTTGGCAAATATCTCCTAAAACTCTATCTTTTCCATGCTTTCTGTAATATGCTCCTGCACTTAATCTTTTTGTGCGACCATGAGTTTTTGTAATAGTTATTTTATGTGTTTTATCATTTTTGGGAGTAACTTTATTAGATGGTCTTTTTCTACGAACAGGAGGCTGTTTATCGGTCCTAAAACTGATTAATTCACCTCCTACAAGTGCAGTTGTTTTATATTTTGAACTCTTTTTTACTTTAATAGGATAATTTCCATCATCATCAATAGTTCCTATCATTGTTCCCATGAATCTAATTGTATCTTCATCAGTTTTTTTATTAGATTCTATAGTTATTTTAACAGTCATTATTCCTTCACTTTCTTTTTTAACATCATTAATAGTAACTTCCATTTCATCAGTTGATAAATCAGGACCTATATCCATTATTTGTCTCTTATACCACTGAACTAGTTTATTAAAATCGATGTATTTATTAATCTCTTTGTTAGGTTTTTTACTTTTATCAAGACTACTTATTTTAAATCCAGCATCCCATAATTTGTCAAAAACTAATATATCACACGAGAATGATAAATGATATATTTCTTTTATAGACTTATTACTTTTAGAAGGTTTTGGTTTATTGTCTTTTGGGGATTTATTGTATTTGCTAGGTTTAGGTTTTTTAGTGCTAGATTTTTTTCCGTATGGTTGTCCAACTCTTCCTAATCTACGATTTAAAGCATTGTCTACATATATTCCACCTGCATTTTGATAGTAATAATTTTCATTCATTATATAATATATCTCTAAATTAATTTATAAAAGCTTATAGAATTTAAAATAAAAATATATGTAAATGAATAACTGTGCTATTTCAGTTAATTTAGCCTATGGTATGATGATGTATATTATTGCATCAATATTTTATTTGCTTAGGACAAGAAATATAGGAACACCTTTTAACGATTCATTGACAAAAGAACAAAGAAAAATAAAACGAGAATCAGCTAATATTAGAAGAAATGTATTTTATCAAGGATTATTACTTGCTGCTGGTGCTATATATTTTATTAAATTTGAGCCATGCTTATGCTCTTAAATGAACAGAATATACTAAAAATTAGTAGAAATATGCCCATATAGAAGCAAAATTCATCGAACATGATACTTGAAAACATATTTTTAGAAAGAGATTTAGTCATATAAGTATGATTAAGGTGATATCCCTTTTTACGATAGTATTCTCTTACTCCTATTCCCGAAATAATTGAAATCTCCTTAAATCCACTTCTGAAGGCAATCTCTTCACCTATTTTAAGAAGCTTACTACCAAGACCTCTATGTTGAGTTCCTGATTGACTATTTTGATGACCTACATTTGTATGTTCTCCATATACATGTAGTTCTCTGCCAAGAGCATGACCTTTAATATGGTCCATAGTTTCATCCCAATATTTATTTAGACGAAGTCTAAAGAAACCATAAAGTGTCTTTTTATCACGTGACTCGTAGGAGATAAAGTATTCGTCACCTCCCGAACCTTCATAATGAGTAACAAATAGATTACAGTTATTTGGGTCAAAATTTCCAAGTTTTACTTCTCTTTGTCTAATATCCGAAGGAATATCACCTTTATTCTTCATCTTTTGTTCAATAATTTGTCTTAGATTTCCACATTTTACACCACCTTCGATACTCTGATGTGGAATATCACGAACAACCCTATTTACTCTAATCCAGGGTGGACATCTTTTAAGTGCATGTGCGCATACTTCAACTAGTTTGTAAGCAATTCCTTCACTATTATCTTCTCCGTAAGGTTGGTATTTACCCTGGTCTTTCCAATTTTTAATAACTGTAAAATTAGTAACTTCAGTGGGATATAATTTCCATTGATCTGCTTGGTAATCTGGGTCATCTACAATTTTATTGATACATTCAATATCCTTTTCAGGAGTTGAACCTGGAAGGTCAAACATGATATGAATATCTGATTTAATTCCATTATTTTTTAAAATTCTGAGACCTCTTTTATTTTGTTCTTGATTACATTGTCTGTTTACTTTTTTAAGAATTTTATCATCAGTATGTTGGAAACCTATTTGAACTCGTGTAACACCTAGTTCTCGGAAAAACTTAATCTCGTCTAGATTAATATAATCGAGATTTTTTCTGTCAACAGGAGCTACATAATCAGGTCTTGTTTCAATTGTAAGACCTATAGCTCGAAGACTTGCTGTTTCATTCTTTTTTTGTTCCTCTTCAAGAGTTCCCATTTCAAGGGTTTTAAAATCTTTAAAACTATAATAGTTATTAAGTGCAAAGTAAAAACATGTTACAAACCATCTGATGTAATCTTTACCATAAAAGTTAAAAGTTCCTCCTGAAATAATACCTTCAATTTTAGAAATATCATTAGGATTAGCTGAAATATGACCCGTAGCTTCCAGTTGATGAATTCTATCGAGAGTTTGTCCAACAGGATGATGTTTATTTTGAGTAGCTCTCATATTTCCTGGTTCTGTAGAAAGATATGAACGAGGTTGAGTAGGCACACCATTTTCATCTTTTTCATATGGACAATAGAAACAGTCCATCGGGCACCCACCTTTTTTGATTGCATCTTGTTGTTCGGGATTATCTGAATATCCCATCTGATTTCCACTTGTAAATATAGTAACTACATTAACTCCTGAATACCCTCTTGGTAATTTATTTTTAAGAAATTTAAGATAACTAGGATTACTATCAATTAAACCTTTATCAAGGAGAGACATGTAAGCTTTTCTTAGTTGTCCTTTAGAATACATGGGAATTCTTAGCTCCCTACGACCAATATTCAGCATAAATTTATTATAATCTTTAAGATGTAGAAATTGTTTGTCTTGAGCCCTTTTAAAGAGTGGAATAAGTTTTTCTTCATCTTTACTAGTTAGAGTATACTGTTTAAATTTTTTACTAAAAATCCCTTCAATATCATTTTTGTTGTAGTTGTTAGCATATGCAGGATCGAACATAGTTTTTTATTCAGAAAAATAAAAAACATTTATCAAATTTTTGATATTATAGATAGGTAGAGATTTACTTCCAACAATTTTATATTATTATATATTAATAATGTCTAGTAATATAACTGATAAATTTTCTGTCAAATATGTCAAACCTATGGCATCTTCCAAAGAATATCAAAAAATAATCAATAAAGATATATTTCCTGCAACTTGTTTTTGTAATTATAAAACACAGGAAGCTATAAATAGAAAAATATATCAACGCAATATTCCCAATGAAAAACAAAAAATTGTAGTAGACTATAGACCTTCATTTAAAGTTTGTCAAGATTATAGAAATCTTAATGAATCATACGCAAAGAGACCAGCAAGATTACAAAATAAGATAGAAATAAAGGAGGGATTTACAAGTAATTTTTACGATAATAATAAAAAAAGTGATAACTATGATATGGATCTTGTAAGTAAGCATTATCGTGATAATCATCGTGGTGATAGAGAACATAGTAATGAACCCAATGTAAATAAATGGAACCATGCTGCAAGAATGTGGGCTAATGACCAGCGAATGATGAAGAGCATAGAACAAGATAAGAATGCTATAGCACCTAAATTAAATTATTTAAGAGATATTGATATTGATAGTAACTTAAGGCAAGGATTTTTACATTCAGAATGTCCTGATAAGAGATTTAAACCTAAACTTTGTGAAACAGTGACTGTTAATAATCCTACAATATTAGAAAATCCTTATTGTGAAAACTATAAATCATATAAATTTAATGATGATACACAAGAACATTGTCCTTACACAGTAAAAGTAAGTAAAAATACCAAAAAGCAATACAGAGGTCATGATACTCATGATGAATCTATTTTACAATTCAATTATAGAAATAGTAATGTTACTTGTAATGATGAGTTACAGCAAACTGACAAATTATCTAATCTTAAACAACCCGTTCTTTTTCAATCATGTTCTGATATGAAATCTAATACAATATTACCTATAGGACCAGAAAGAAGTAATCATAAATTAGAAAATATCTGGAATAACGTAACCAAAAGAAAAGGTATTTAATCAAAATATATAAATATATAATTATTATATAATGGCTGAGATAGCAAATTTATATGATAATATAATTGACCCCTTAACAGGTTACACATATCCTGTAAAAAGTAAAAAAGGAGCAAGAATAGTTAAGAATTATATGTCAATTTATAGGTACGCTAAGAGTCCAACTGATAATGAAAATCTGCTTATATCATCACCTTATTATAATAATTTAATTATTAATCAAAATCATAAAATTAGAAGATATAAGACATTCAAAAATGTAAAAAACTCATTAGGCGAGGACATAAATGAAGCTTATCCACATATTATCAACTATTATAATAACTTAGGTGAATATGTGTTATCTGATGAAACTGTTTTAAAAATATTGATTATTTGTGCTAATAAAAAGTCTTTTAATAAAAAAGTAGCATATAATTGGCTAATACATCTTCATCCAATTATTATGGCAGAGATAGTATCTACTAATTTACCTTTAGAAATTACATATTTAACAGCACCTGGACAAAAACTTGATGAAGGTGTTATATTTGAAAAAGATAATGGGATTGATACTACTCCGTGTGATATGGATATGATACATTCGAACTGTATAAAACATAATATCATTGTTGGTTTGGTGCCTGATGTTTATTCTAATTCAAAATTAAGAGAGGAAGGAAATCCTGAAAATCTTAAAATAGATGTATTAGAGGATTCTAAATATGATATTATTATAGATGAGAATTGTCCTAAATTTGGACAAATATCTATTGATTATAGAGCATTATTTCATAATATGACATACAATACTTGGTTAGTTTTTCGTGAGCATACAAATAAAATCAGGCAATTTACATTAATTGAGGATGAGCTTATTGAAGAGGTAAAAGAACTAAAAAGATTAAATTTAAGTGAAGATTTTAATATTATACAGAACGATATTAGTAACTTAGAAAAAGAATTAAAAAGGTTAGGTATTTACAATTATGTAAAACAAAAGTATCTTATAGCTAGTAAAAACGGAACTTTGATGGAACTTATAGCAGATAATTTATTAGATTTAAATAGAGGTTTTACAACACCATTAGAAGATAAAGCTCTATACTATTCTGGAGAGCTTTTAAAATATAGAAATAACCAAGAACCATACAAATATGGACAATCTAGTATATTTACAATCAATGTTATTAAACTTAAGCGTAGTGTATTTTTATAAATCTAAAATAAAAGATTATTTTAAATTTATTTTTTTTCAGGAAGATTATCCTCATTTAAAATTGGAAATTTATTTTTTAAAAATGTTAATACTGGTTCTACATTTTTTTTGAATTCTTTATTATTATTAAAATATAATGCTGTGCCAGCAACAGCAGTTATTGTTGTAGCTCCTACTATATTTCTAAGAATAGGCATATATATACTAGATTATAAAAATAATATAAAATAAACCTAGTTACATGTAAAATACATAATAAATTCCCAGAAGGGCAGAAAAAAAACTTGACACAATATTAGATAATCTCATACCAAATATAAATAAAAATTTAATATTTATTGATATAATAGCAAGTAGTAATATATTTCTTTTTTCTTCTAAATTGAATGGAGTATAGTTTTTAATTTTCATTATTAGATACGAATTAATTAAAGCAAATAAAAATGATAATTTTACTATATCATTAGGGTCAACAATAGTTATATTTGGATGTCTAATATTACCTATAATAACAGGAATAATTCCCCAAAGTAGATGATTGCCTTGAATTTCTAAAAAATTAAATAAAACATTACCTAGATTGTAATCATTATTTGTAATAAACAAATATACAAGAGTATGAATCATAATAATTTTATAAAAAACGGAATATATACTGTTGTAGTTTTGATTGTAACAAAAGTTTGAATCTTGATGAACTTTTTTTAAATCCGAAAAACTTTGTATAGTAATTTGAGAATTACTTACAACATTACTATTAAGTCCATTTTTAACACCTATACCAACAGTAGATGTTTTAAGCATAGGTATATCATTATTACCATCTCCTATTGCAATAATATTATGTTTATACATTTCAAAAATATTACTTACAAATTGTTTATCTTTCGGAATCATAGAAAAACCTATAAAATTGTGAGTATTTAATAGTAAATATGTAAATTTTTCCAAAAAATATGAATTAGATAATGTTAAAGAAACATGATAAGAACTAAATATAAATGTCATCTGAGACAATTCTTTTTTTGAAATATTAGTTTTAGTGCAATAATTATTAAGTGTAATAGTATTTTCTTTTAGAAGTTCAAGACTTTTTCCTATATACATAGCTGTTTCATACCTGTCACCTGTGCATATACTTATTCTTTTTTTATAAGTTCTATCTAAATAACTAATTGTTTCGTTGATGTTATCTTGTAGTTCATCTTGAATTCCTAAAATTGTAAGATATGTATATTTCCCATCTTTTTCATATTTTAAAGGAGATGTCGCCTCTTGATACTCAATTTCTTTAAAAGCAATTCCTATTGTTCTTAGATATGGATATTTAACATCAAATAAATTTCTCTCACAATTAAATTTTTCTTTACTTTCTTCACAAATAATTGACTCAATTGAGTCAAGACAACCTTTGGTAATAATATAAAATTTATTATCTTGTTTATAAATCACAGATGACATTTTTCTTGCACAATCGAACTGCAATTGTTCCATTTCAAAAATATCCACACTTATTAAATCAAATCTATTTTTTATAGATACTTTATTTTTATTTTGTTCTATAATTGTTCCCAAAGAAATAATTTTGTCTGATATAACTCTATCTTCTTCTGTAGCATAAATTTGATTTTTATAATGTAAACTTAAAACTATTTTTGAAATTAAATCAAAAGGTAATTCCAATTCTTTGAATATATCTATTACATTACTCTGATGTGAAATGTGAGTTAAGAAAAGTTCATTTTTAGTAATAGTTCCAGTTTTATCACAAATCATTCTGTCGATACTAAAAAAATTATCAATTGAATTAGGATTTATATAATCAACACGAGATGTAGAATTAAGATAAGATTGTATACCTCTATTCATCATAACAATTATTTTAGCTGAAAATGGAACTATTCCATTTAATAAAATCCAACTTTGTATAAATGTTTTGATTAAGTTAAATATATTTAAAGTAATATTTTTTTGAATTGTAATACTAAGTGTATAAATTCCTAATAAAAATATAAAATAATTTGTTAAACTATCTGTTATGTAATTATCAATAAAGTTTTGTTTAAAGAGTTTTTCATTTTTACTCGATGTATAAGACCTTATACTTTTTCCTATTTGTGTAACTACTACAGTAATAAGTGAGCCTTTATTAACACTTCCTCCTGGTATAAAATTGTGATTATTAAGTTCTACTTTGGTATCATTAATTAAACAATCACTATTAAATTTTTTAATAGAATTTTTATATTCTTTAATATTGTCTATCTTAATATCCATTTTTGAATTTTCATTTAATTTTTGGAATATAGGCTCTTTACATATGATATCACATTCTCCATTAAGATTAGATAAACTTATTTGTGAGTAGTCACCACTTTCAACTGATAGTAAAATAGTATCAACTGGAATAATTTCATCATTATCAACTAAAATTATATCTCCTACTTTAATATTTTTTAGTCTTTTTATTTGCAAGATATCATTTGAAATTATTTTAACATATTTGTAATAATTATATTTAAATGTTTTATATAAATCTGTAAAGTAGGTTAGTAATAAATTAATAACTTCTAAAATATAGCATAAAAGAAGAGGAACTAGTGTGGAAAAAGGTCCGCTTGGACTCCAATATGTAGGTAAGATACCTATTTTTTCATACGTTGATAATTGAAACATAGCGAGGGCCAAAAAATAAATATTCTCTGAGGATTCTATAAAATATTTAATTACTGATATTTTTGGAATTTCCCAAATACTAAAAGTATTATATGAAATATAGTTACTTTTAGGTGAAATAGTATCTACCTTAATGTTAAAAAGGTTCATATATCTATATAAATGATATTATAAGATAATTTTAAATTATAATAAATATTTAAAAAATATTATTAATGAATATATATGAACATTGGTATATCTCTTGGAAGTGCCGCTCTTTCAGCAATACTTGGAAGACAAATTCTTACGCAAGCTATAACTGATGCGTCTGCTTCAATATATTCAACAGTAGGAGATGTTTTCCATCATACTGCATCTATTGATAAAGTTTTATGTCAGTTAGATATTGAAAACAAAGTTAAAACAATTGAATTATTGTGTAATTCATTACCATCCGATCTAAAAAAGGAAGGTGATGAATCTGCAATAAATTTTTGTTTAGAAAATTTACATGATATGGTTATACGAATAAGAGAAGATCTTAAACAGCTAAAGGCAAAAATTGATTATCATAAATCAAAATGGTTTACATCTTGGAGGTCACTGGATGCAAGAATAGAATTGGCTAACTTAAAATTACACACAAGTTTATTAGAACAGAGATATGATTTATTTGTTAAAACTCAAACTGTAACAAATATGTTTAATCATTAGTGCGATAATTCTATTATTTTAATTTATATTAAAATAATAATGAATCAACTTGTTGAAAACATCAAGTCGTCAGAAATTTGGAACACTATTCATAGTGATAAATCTGTTCCAGAAATTTTGGACTACCTTAAGAGTGATAAACTAGATTATAGTTCAATTAATGCTTTTCTAGATTATCTTACCGAAAATTTTGGTATAGAAAAAAATATACTTAGACCTAAATTTATGATAAGTATTTTTATGGTTAGTAAATTCCCCGATGACATAGTAGGTAAAAAGCTTGAAGATAAAGAAAAGGCAATAATTGAGAGAGCAAAAGAAATTTATACCAAATTCGATACATTAAGTCTGGAAAATATTAATAAGAAATTAGTTACTTTTAAAATAATATTCGAAGAATGGAAAAAACAAGATAAATACAGCCAAATGGATGTTTTATGTGAAATGTATTATAAATATACCGAAAGTCTTGAAGATTATGAAAAAGAGGAAAATATTAGTGATGATGAAATTATTGAAATGCATAAATCAATAACTGATACAATGGATAATGAAGCAAAAGGTGAATTTATTGCATCACTTAGAGAAAAACATGAAATAGAAAAAGATGCAGTAGTTAAACAGATTAATGAAATGAGGAATAAGATACTTTTGTCGCTTAAACGATTGTCGCCACAATATCAAAAATACCTTAAAAATTATAAACTTAAGAATGTAAAATATGATGAAACAGTGTATAAACACGTTTATAATAAAATGAAACAAGTCTATTGGGATAATATAAAAAGGGATATTTTTGAAAGCAAAAACACTGAAATTTACGCTCATATTATTAAAGATTATCTAGAACTTATTGAAGACATAAAAATTAAAGATTTAGATACTAGTATTTTAGAAACACTACAAGATTATCATATTAATGAAGATGATTTATTGGATGCTTGTATCACCTTATGTAAAACAATAATAAAATGTAATATGCAAATAGATAGTGAAAATTACGATGAAATTTACGAGATGCTACTTAAGAAATTAGATACAACTCCTGAATATGTTTCTGATATTTTTAAATTATGCTTTAATCGTTTGGAAACTATAAAAGATATAAAAATTACAATTTCCAAAAAAAAGACTTTAGATGAATAAAATATCAATATACAATAAGATGGATAATAGAATTATTATAGTTTTAATTATGCTTAGTTTACTAATTATTCTTCATAAAACTAAAACATTAGAAAAAAATGAACATTTTAAACAATGTGCAAGAATTATTAATCCTACTTGCAATAAAAAAACAATTTATAATGCAATAGGTAAACTTGAGGATGAAATTAGTAAACTTGAATATATAGTTAAGTCAAGAACTCTTGATAAATCTAAATTAAATAAAATATTTGAATGGTATAAAAAACAAGTTGAAAGAGAATCAAGATTCCAGCAAGGAGCTAAAAATAATATTGATAGCACTATTGGAGCATTTGCTCAAGAAACCGAAAACAGAGTTTCAAAAGATATAAAAAAAAGCAATAAGGCTCATAAGAGAGTTTATAGAAAAGAGATGCGAAAAAATAATAGACTATATAAGCCGTTAAATTTAAATAAAATGTAAATTAATATCACTATAAATATTAATATGTATAGGGTTATTATAATATTATTTCTACTGCTAATAATTCAACTTCATATTGTAAAATCTAAAAAAACTTTTGAATATTTTAGAAAGATATGTAGTAATAAAACTTGTGATAAAAAGTTTATATCATATACAATTAATCATCTTAATAATAGAATAAATAAACTAAGAAATAGAATTAAAAGAGACATTATAGGAATAGGTCCCAATGAAAAAATTTATGCTAAGGGATCGCCAGAGGAATTAAAACAGGCAGAAAAACTTAAAAATAAACAAGGTCTTACAGAAGCTAATATAAATAAAATGGTAAATTGGTATGAAAATAAAACTACAGTTCCTACACAAGCAAGTTTAATGATAAATAGAGATGGTTCACTAAAGACAGAAGCTCAACAAAGAAAAGAGAAAAAAAGATTAGATATATTGAAGAAAAGAAATGAAGAAACAACAAGAAGAATGAGAAGAAGACTTCTGAAAAATAATAAAAAACCTAAAAGTCCATCAGAAAAATTAGCCGATAATTTAATTAATGAAACTATTAATAATCAGACATCAGGAAAATCTTTCACAGAACTCTTAGATGAATATGCAGGTTTGAAATCAGGCGATATAATAAAAGAGGATAAAGAATTAAGCAAAAGAATGAAAAAAACTATGAAAAGAAAGTTTAGTGATGTTGAAAGAGCACATTTTAAAAGTATACTTAAATTAGATGGATTATCTAAAGAAGAGTTAGATGAAGAAATAAGAAATCATTTATCAAAACCTATTGTTGAAGAATCAAAAAAAATTGCTAAAAAACTGCCTATTTTATTAAGGTGGAATAAAGCTCAATTAAAAAATAATATTAAGTTTATCAAGCAAACACAGACAAACAAGGCTAAAGATAAATACGATATGAAATAAATTATTTTACTCTGGATATTAATAAAATAATTTAAACAAATATTTAAAGATAACTTAACATTATGCAATTATAATGAGCAAAAAAACAGCTATAGGAATTGATTTAGGCACAACATACAGTTGTGTCGGTGTATATAAAAATGGTTCAGTTGAAATCATAGCAAATGACCAAGGTAATCGAACAACTCCCTCATATGTAAGTTTCACAGATAACGAAAGACTCATTGGTGATGCTGCTAAAAGTCAAGTAAATAGTAATCCTACGAATACTGTATTTGATGCAAAAAGACTTATAGGAAGAAAATTCAGTGATTCTACTGTACAAAATGATCTTAAACATTTTTCATTTACTGTAAAAGACCAACGTGAAAAACCTGTAATTGAGGTAGAACATTCTGGAGAGAAAAAAACATTCCAACCTGAAGAAATTTCTGCAATGGTTCTTGGACATATGAAATCTATTGCAGAGGGTTACATTGGAGATGAAGTAACTGATGCAGTTATTACTGTTCCTGCCTATTTTAATGATTCCCAAAGACAAGCCACCAAGGATGCAGGTAAAATTGCAGGACTGAATGTTTTAAGAATTATTAATGAACCTACTGCGGCCGCTATTGCATACGGAATTGACTTAAAAGGGACTGAAAAAAATGTTCTAATATTTGATATGGGTGGAGGAACTTTTGATGTTTCAGTTCTAAATATTGATGATGGTGTATTTGAAGTTAAAGCAACTGCAGGTGATACTCATCTTGGTGGTGAAGATTTTGATACACTACTTGTTGAACATTTTGTAACTGATTTTAAGAGAAAACATCGTAAAGATATTAAAAGTAATAAAAGAGCAATGAGAAGACTTAGGACAGCATGTGAAAGAGCAAAAAGAACTTTATCTTCATCGACTACTGCAATGGTAGAGATAGACTCTTTGTTTGAGGGAATTGATTATAGTTCTAACATAACAAGAGCCAAATTCGAAAGTATTTGTAATCACATATTTACAAAATGTCTTGAGCCTGTTGAAAAAGTTCTCAGGGACTCTAGTTTATCAAAAAGTGAGATTCATGAGGTTGTTCTAGTAGGAGGTTCAACACGTATTCCTAAAGTGCAGAGATTAATTTCAGAATTTTTCAATGGAAAAGAGCTTTGCAAAAGTATTAATCCTGATGAAGCAGTAGCATATGGAGCAGCAGTCCAAGCATCTATTTTGGGAGGAAATACTGATGATAAACTAGATGAACTTCTACTTTTAGATGTTACTCCACTAAGTTTAGGTTTAGAAACAGCAGGAGGGGTAATGACTAAATTGATACCAAGAAATACTACAGTTCCTTCTAAAAAATCACAAACATTTTCAACTTATGCTGATAACCAGCCAGGTGTATTAATCCAAGTATTTGAAGGTGAGAGAACACTAACAAAAGATAATAATAAATTGGGTGATTTCCAACTAGATGGGATTCCTCCAGCACCAAGAGGAACACCTCAAATTGAAGTAACATTTGATATTGATTCCAATGGTATTTTGAGTGTTACTGCCATGGATAAATCGACAAATAAATCAAATAATATAACAATTACAAATGATAAAGGTAGATTAACAAAAGACCAAATTGAAGAAATGATTAATAAGGCAGAGGAATTCAAAGAAGAAGATGAAAAAGTTAAAGAAAGAATAGAGGAGAAGAATGGATTAGAAGGATATTTATATAGTGTAAAAAGTAGTGTAGGCGAAAAAGAACTTACTGAAAAACTTGGTGATAAAAAGGAGGAAATTGAATCAATTGTTGATGAGGGTATTAGGTGGCTTGATGAGAACTATGAAGCTACTACTGAAGAATATAAAGAAAAAAAGAAAGAAGTTGAAGATAAGCTAGGTCCTCTTATGGCATCAGCTTATCAAGGAGAGGGAGGCGGAATGCCAGGCGGAATGCCAGGTGGAATG